>Ga0209057_1000113_pt1 | contig 67579 bp, 61 predicted proteins | sample GraSoiAngelo_146_FD_185903 | JGI IMG/M metagenome (GOLD analysis project Ga0209057, IMG submission 185903) | Grasslands soil microbial communities from the Angelo Coastal Reserve, California, USA - 14_1009_05_30cm (SPAdes) (version 2) | ecosystem: Environmental > Terrestrial > Soil > Grasslands ...
GAGCGCACGCTGCGCGCTGCCCAGGACGATCTCGCCGTTGGTGCCCACGTCGACGAACACGCGAAGCCTGTCCTCACGCACGACACCGGTCGCCAGCACGCCGGCCACGATGTCCGCGCCGACGTATGCGCCGAGCGCGGGCAGCGTCTGGATGTAGCCGTGGGGGTGAATCTCCAGCCCGACCTCGCGCGCCTCGATGCTCAGCTGATCCATGAAAGTCGGCGTGAACGGCGCCATCGACAGCGGCGTCGGGTCGATGCCGAACAGCAGGTGAAGCATCGTCACGTTGCCGACCACGACCGCCTCGTAGGTCTGCTGAGGCGACACGCCCGTGTCGCGGTACAGCTCGGCGAGGATCGTGTTCATCGTCGCGACCACGGCGCCCTGCAGCTCCTGGATCGCGTCGGGTCCGTTCATGCCGTGGCTGATGCGCGAGATGACGTCGGCGCCGAACGGCGCCTGGCCATTGAGGGTCGAGAGCACCGAGGCAGCCATGCCCGTGCGCAGGTTCATCAGCGTCCCGACAAGCGTCGTGGTCCCCACGTCGAATGCGACGCCGTAGCAATCCCCAGTCGTGTCACCCGGTTCGACCGCGACGAGGTGCTCGCCCGCGAGCACAGCGGTGACGCGAAATCCCGCCTCGCGAAAGACCCCGGGAACGGTGCGCAGCACGGAAACGCCCGCCACCATGCCGTGACCTTCGTCGGTGAGCGCGTCCTTCAGGCGCGCGACGTCACTGCGCTGGTCCTCCATGGATGGCTCGTTGAGCTCCAGGTAGACCTTGCGAACGTTGGGGTCGAGGATGACCAGGCGGCCGAGGCCCATGGTCGCGGCCTTGGGCACGCGCAGCAGCTGAGGCACCTCGCAGGTCATGTCCTGGTAGATCCGCGCCTGGCAGGAAAGCCGCCATCCGTCCGCAATCTCGGCGGGCCGCAACTGCCTGTGATCGGCGGTTTCGGCATCTGCACCGCCGCGAATCACCCGCACCTTGCATTTGCCGCACGTGCCGCGACCGCCGCACGTGGAGTCGATGGGCAGCCCGATCCAGTGCGCGGCGCTGAAGACCGTGGTGCCGGGTGGCACGCGGGTGGTCCGGTCGAACGGCAGGTAGGTGACCTCGAGCTTGCGCTGGATCATTGCGCGCGCCCAGCCGCCTGCTCTGCGCGAAACCTGGCGATCCACCGCATCGCGTACTCGTCGTGGCCAAGGAGCAGGTCGCCTGCGAGCACCGCGCGCCTCACCTGCGGCTCGAGCGGGTTGGTGATCGCGCACGTCAGCCCCGAGTGCATCGCGAGCGGCAGGAACGCGGCGTTGACCGTCGCCCGGTCGGGCAGGCCGAACGAGACGTTGGAGGCGCCGCACGTCATGTTGTTGCCGAGCTCGTCACGGATGAGACGCATCGTCTCGAGCGTGATGACTCCACACGTCGGATCCGCCGCGACCGTCATCGCGATCGGATCGATGATCACGTCTTCCTGCGGGATGCCGTGGTCGGCGGCGCGCTCGATGATCCGCCGGGCGAGGGCGAGCCTTTCCGCCGGCACCATCGAGATCCCGGTCTCGTCATTCGCCATCCCGATGACGGCCGCGCCGTGCTTTTTCACGAGCGGGAGGATGCGCTCCATCCGCTCCTCCTCGGCGGTGACCGAGTTGACCAGTGCCTTCCCCTCATACGCGCTGAGCCCCGCCTCGAGCGCCTCGATGATCGACGAGTCGATGCAGATCGGCAGGTCGGTGACGTCCATTACCGCCCGGATCGCAGCCACAAGCAGGGCTGGCTCGTCCACGGCGGGGATGCCGGCGTTGACGTCGAGCATGTGAGCTCCACCTGCCGCCTGCGCCGCCGCGTCTGAACGCACGCGGTCCATGACGCCTTCCTTCATCTCTGCGGCGAGCACCTTGCGACCGGTCGGATTGATGCGCTCGCCGATGATCACGAAGGGACGGTCGCCTGAGATGACCACCTCGCGACCCCGCGAGGAGAGACGAGTCTCCAAGGCCTTAGCCCTTTCTCAGCGTCTCGTCGATCTTCATGACGGCCTGTTCGAGCGCCTGGGCACCCTGAGACTGACCGCTGCGGTCACCGACAAGCTCCTTGGCCATGCGCGTCGCCATCGAGGCATCGGGCGCATAGCTGTCGGCGCCCACGTGCTTCGCGTACTCCTGCGTCACCGGCGCACCCCCGACCGCGATGTGGACCTTGTCGCGCAACCCGGCCTTCGTGAGCGCGTCGATGTTGGCTTTGAACATCGGCATGGTGGTGGTCAGGAACGCGGAAAAGCCGACGATGTCAGGCTCGTGCTTCTGAACGGCCTCGACGAACTTTTCGGGCGGTGTGTTCACGCCCAGGTCGTAAACCTCGAAGCCCGCGCCCTCGAGCATGATCACGCACAGGTTCTTGCCGATGTCGTGGATGTCGCCCTTCACCGTGCCGATGACGTAGCGGCCGACCGGCTTGGCCCCCGTCTCGGCGATGAGTGGTCGCAGGATCACCAGGGCGCCCTGCATCGCGCGAGCGGCGATCAGCATCTCGGGGACGAAGAAGTCGCCCTTCTCGAAGCGGCGCCCGACCTCCTCGAGGGAGGGGATCAGGGCCTTGAACAGGATGTCCATCGGGTCCATGCCGAGGCTCAACGCCTCTTCCGTGAGCGCTTTGACCTCGGGCGCGTGGCCGTTGAGCGTGTGCTCGAACAGCTCGGCTCGAATCTCTTCTTCCCTGCTCATGTGTTGCGCATCGCTCAACTGATGCTCAGGACTCAACAGTCTACGTGGCAGCCGTGTTACCCGCAACGGTAATGTTGCGCAATGAGCAACGGCGAGGAGCGGGAGGTAGGGGTCCGTTCGGTCGAGCGCGCGATCTCCATCCTCGACCTGCTGGCCCAGGGTGGGTGGCGCACCGGGGCGGACGTGGCTCGCGAGCTGCACGTCCACCGGTCGACCGCGTTGCGGCTGCTCGGAACGCTCGAGCGGCACGCCCTCGTCGAGCGGGACCAGCGCACCGCGAGGTACCGGCTCGGGCGCCGCCTCCCTCAGCTGGCCAGCGTGGTCACGGGAGAGTTCGATCTCCGCTACGTCGCCCGGCCGGTATGCGAGCAGCTGGCCGCCGTGGCCGGGGAGACGGCCACGCTCGACGTCCTGGCCGGGGACGTCATCGTGCCCATCGAGCAGGCCACGGCATCAACGTCTGTGGTCAGTGTCAACTGGCTCGGGCGCCGCACGCCGGTCCACTGCACCGCAAGCGGCAAAGTGATCCTTGCCTTCGGACCGGCCCCGGTACGCGAGCGGCTGCTGGGCACGCAGCTGGAGCAGGTCACCCCTAACACGATCACCGCCCGAGCCGAGCTCGAGTCGCAGCTCGATGCGGCCCGCACGGCGGGCGTCGCCCACACCTACGAAGAGCTGGAGGTCGGCCTGGACGCGATTGCGGCTCCCGTCTTTGGAGCGGACGGCGACGTGGTGGCGGCGCTCGACGTATCCGGTCCGTCGCACCGCCTGCGGGCGGCCGGTAGGCCCGACCTCGACCGCCTCACGAAGGAAGGTGCGGCCGACATCTCCCGCCGCCTGGGCTATCGGGGTAGGCGGTCTGAAACCTAGCCGACAGGGCGGATTAACCGAGCCCTTACTGAAATCAACCGCACGCCCGAGATGTGTCCTTGCAACATCGGCGTGCTGCAGCCATGATTGGCCTGCCTATCTGGTTGGGGAGCAACCGGGCCGTATTTGGAGGGGAAACCTAGGATGAAGTTCGCCAGACTCACGCGCCATCTCGGCCTTGCCGTGGTGGCTTTCGTCGTCGTCACAGCCTGTGGCAGCACATCGTCTGGGACTGCCACATGCAGCACCGCCAAAACGGCGACGTCGGCCTCTGCCTGCGGAGGGATGGACGCTCTCGTCGCCGCCGCGAAGGCCGAGGGCAAGCTGAACGTCATCGCGCTGCCCCGCGACTGGGCGAACTATGGGGCGATCCTCGACGGGTTCACCGCCAAGTACGGCATCGCGATCACCTCCGACAACCCCGACGGAAGCAGCCAGGACGAGGTGAACGCCGTCCAGCAACTCGGCACGACGAGCCGCGCTCCGGACGTGCTCGACGTCGGCATGGCCGTCGCGCTTGCCAACCTCACCCTGTTCGCGCCCTACAAGGTCGCGACGTGGAGCGACATCCTCGAGACGCAGAAAGAGCCCACGGGACTGTGGTTCCAGGACTACGGCGGGTTCATGTCGATCGGCTACGACTCGAGCAAGGTGCCCGCGATCACGACGATGGACGACCTCCTCAAGTCGAACTACAGAGGGAAGGTCGCCCTCAACGGAAACCCGAAGCAGGCCAACGCCGCGCTCAACGGAGTCATGATGGCCAACCTCGCGTCGGGTGGCACCCTCGACGACATCAGCAAGGGCGTCGACTTCTTCCACCGCTTGAAGCAGGCCGGCACGTTCGTTCCGGTGCAGGCGACGACGGCGACGGTGAAGAACGGGACGACCCCGGTCGTGTTCGACTGGGACTACCTGTCCGCGGCGCACGGCAAGGACGTGCCGGCGTGGAAGGTGTTCGTGCCGAACAACGCCATCCTCGGCGGTTACTACGCACAGGCGATCAACAAGAACGCTCCTCACCCCGCGGCGGCGCGCCTGTGGGAGGAGTACCTCTACTCCGACGAAGGCCAGAACCTATGGCTGAAAGGTCTCGCACGGCCCGTCCGCCAGGCGGCCATGGAAAAGTCGGGCAAGGTCGACAAGACGGCCGCCGCCGCGCTGCCGGCCGTCAGCGGCACGCCGAAGTTCATGAGCGCTGATCAGGCCACCGCGGCCAAGAACTACGTCGTCGCTCACTGGGACGCAGCGATTTCTTGACAGTCGCCGGCACTCCGGCTGTAGCAACGAGAGTCGGCCGCCCGCTCCTGGGCGGCCGACGATTCTCACTCGATTGGGTGGGCGTCCTCCCGTTTTTCGCTTACGTGGGCATCTTCCTTTTGTTGCCCACGGCAGTCGTCGGGATCGGCGCGTTCTTCAACGCCGACGGCTCTTTCACCCTCGACAACTACGCGCATTTATCGCGCTCGTATGTGTTCAAGGCGACCATCACGACGACTTTGCTCTCTCTGGTCACCGCATTGGGAGGAGCCTTTTTCGGCGCGCTCCTCGCTTACGCGATCGTCACCGGTAATCCGCACGGCATGCTGCGCCGGCTCGTGGTTTCGGCGTCCGGGGTCCTCGCCCAGTTCGGTGGGGTGACGCTGGCCTTCGCCTTCATCGCGAGCATCGGGTCGGCCGGATTCGTCTATCTCTTCGCCCAGAGCCATGGCTTCGATTACTACGCGCACGGCATCTGGCTGTTCGAGCTCTCCGGCGTGGCGCTCGTCTACCTCTACTTTCAGATCCCGCTGATGGTGCTGGTGTTTCTGCCGGCGCTCGACGGCATCAAGCCGCAATGGCGCGAGGCCACCGAGAGCCTCGGCGGGAACACCTGGCACTACTGGCGATATATCGCCGGACCGATCCTGTTCCCCTCCTTTATTGGAGCGGTGCTCCTGCTCTTCGCGAACTCGTTCTCTGCCTACGCGACGGTGAACGCCCTGATCAACCAGGGCTCGCCGGTGCTGTCGCAGCAGATCGCGGCCGCGATCAGCAGCGAGGTAGGGGCTGCGGAGCCAGGCTTCGCGAAGGCGATCGCCATCGAGATGATCGTGATCGTGACCGTCGTGACGATCCTCTACACGCTGCTGCAGCGGAGGACCGCACGGTGGCTGTAGCCATGCGCAGCGTGCAGCGAACACGCCGGATCAAGCTCCAGGTCTTTCGCATTATCGTCTTCGCGCTCGCGGCGGTCTTTTTTCTAATCCCGCTGGCCGCGATGGTCGAGTTCTCGACCCGCGGGATCAACGGCGAGCGGACGCTCGAATACTGGACGTCGATCGTCCAGTATCCGGACATGATCAAGGCCATCATCGCGTCGGTCCAGCTCGCGCTCATCACCTCGGTCGCGATGCTCGTCCTGCTGGTGCCGACCATGGTCTGGGTGCGGCTCAAATTGCCTCAGCTCAGCCGGATCGTCGAGTTCGTCTGTCTCCTGCCGCTGACCATCCCCGCGATCGTCCTCGTGACCGGCCTGTTTCCGATGTACATCTGGCTTGGCACCAACGTGAGCGATTCAATCCTCACGCTGGCCTTTGCGTACGTGGTGCTGGTGCTTCCCTACTGCTACCGCGCCATCGACGCCGGCCTTGGTGCGATTGACGTGAAGACGCTGTCGGAGGCCGCGCGAAGCCTCGGCGCGAGCTGGTTGACGGTGATGTGGCGCGTTATCGTTCCGAACATCTCGAACGCAATCCTCAATGCGACCCTGCTTTCGGTCGCGCTGGTGCTGGGCGAATACACGGTCGCCAACGTCTTGCTCTACTCCAACCTGCAGGTCGAGCTGGTGCACCTCGGCCGGGCCAACGCCGGCGTGTCGATCGCCGTCGCCGTGGCCTCGCTGATGTTCGCGTTCGTCCTGCTGGTCGGCATCGCATTTGTCGGCGGCCGGCGCCGCCGCACGCAGTCGGAGGCGGTCACGAACCTCGGCAAGGGCCCCGTGCAGGGATCGGCGGGATGATCCAGCGCTCGGGCGTCGAAGTCCGGCTCGAGAACCTGGTCCGGCGGTACGGCACCGTGACGGCGCTTGATGGGCTGTCGCTGACCATCGCGCCGGGCGAGCTCGTCGCGCTGCTCGGACCGTCTGGCTGTGGCAAAACGACAGCGCTTCGTTTGCTCGCCGGCCTGGAGGAGGCTGACGGCGGTCGCGTCGTCGTCGCGGGCAAGGACGTCACCGGGCTCCCCACCAACCGGCGAAACGTCGGCATGGTCTTCCAGGCCTACTCGCTGTTTCCCCACATGGTCGCGTGGGAGAACGTCGCCTTCGGCCTGCAGATGCGCAAGGTTGGAACCGAGGAGAGAAAGAAGCGCGCGCTCGAGGCGCTCGAGCTGGTGGGGCTCGGCCGCGTCGCCAATCGCTACGCCAACCAGATGTCGGGCGGACAGCAGCAGCGTGTGGCTCTCGCCCGCGCCCTGGCCATCCGGCCGCAGGTGCTGCTCCTGGACGAGCCGCTGTCAGCTCTCGACGCGAAGGTGCGCGCGCGCCTGCGGGATGAGATCCGCCGCATCCAGCTCGAGGTCGGCATCACCACGCTCTTCGTCACCCACGACCAGGAGGAAGCGCTTGCGATCGCCGATCGCGTCGGCGTCATGCAGTTGGGACGCCTGGAGCAGCTCGGCCCTCCGACCCTCGTCTACACGCGTCCCGCCACGCCGTTCGTGGCCGAGTTCGTCGGCCTGACCAACCGTCTTGCCGGCACGGTCAAGGGCGGCTCCGTCGAGGTGCGCGGGGTGCAGCTGCCGCTCGTCCAGCCCGACATCGCGGACGGTCCGGCCACCGCGCTGGTCCGACCAGAGGCCGTGACCCTCATTGGCCGAGGCGACGCCGAGGAAGGACCGCTGGTCGGGACCGTGTTGACGGTCGCCTTCCTCGGCGCAGTGAGCCGCGTCACCGTCGACCTCGGCGACACGACCGTGCTCGCCCAGATGCCGACATCGGCTGCATCGCAGCACCCGGCGGGGACCAAGGTCCGGCTCGAGCTGCGGTCTGACCCGGTACTCATCCAGAGGGAAGAGCCCGCCTCAGCAGCCTCGTGAAGTCCGCGGCGCGCCCCGTCCTGACGACGGAAACACGCCTCGGCCCAGGTGAAGTCGTGGGGACCGGTTCGCAGGCCGCGTATCGCGCGGTCGGAGAGCTAGCCGGTGAGCCGCACGCGCTGAGGACTGAGCTCGCCGGCTCGGATGAACCCGTGCAGCCGCGAAAAACGATCGCCTCCCTCGCCCACCTGACGGATCTGCACGTGACCGACGTCCAGTCGCCGGCTCGGTTCGAGTGGGTCAATCGCTATGGGCAAGATCCGCGTTTTCGCGAGCTGATCACGATGCAGCGGCCCCAGGAGACTTTGAACGCGCACGCGACCGCAGCCATGCTTCGCACGATCAACAACCTCGACACCGTCCGGCTGGCTGTCATGACGGGCGATGCGATCGACAACACCCAGCGCAACGAGCTGACGAACTTTCTTGCGTTGCTGGACGGAGGCATGGTGCGTCCGGATTCCGGCGCCCCTGGTTACGACGGCGTGCAACGGGCCGACTGGCCGGGTGAGATCTACTGGAAACCCGACGGCCTACCGCGAGGAGACCTGTTTCAGAGCGCGCTTGGATTTCCGCCACATCCCGGTCTGCTCGAAGAGGCGATGCAGCCTTTTCGGTCGGAAGGGATCCGCGTACCGTGGCTTGGCTGCTATGGCAACCACGAAGAGGTTTGCCAGGGGGTCGGCATCGTATCCGAGGTGCTGGCGCGCGCGATGACCGGGTCGCGCAAGGCGATCGAGCCTCCGACAGGACTGGATCCCGAGGGCGTGGTGGAGCTTTTCGTGCAGCACCCCGAGCAGTTCCTCGCCGGTGCCTCGGTGGAGGTCGCTGCCGACCCCGAGCGCAGGCCCATCTCGCGTGCCGAGTTCGTCGACGCCCACGTCCGTAAGGGCGGGCACGGCTTCACCACCGATGCGTACTACGTGCATGACGAGGGCGCGGTCCGCTACATCACGCTCGACACCGTGTGCGATGCGGGTGGCGCGGACGGATCCATTGACGCCGCGCAGCTGCGCTGGCTGGAGCGCAGGCTCGAGGAGGTCCATTCGTCGTTCCAGACACGCGACGGTTCAAATGCCCGCACCAGGAACGCGGACCGCTACGTCGTCATCCTCTCCCACCACGGATACGACACCCTCTCGAACCCCCGAGCCGAGAGTCGCGCGGACGCGCTCCTGAACCTGCTGCTGCGTTTTCGCAACGTCGTGCTCTGGCTGAACGGCCACATCCACGCCAACCGGATCACGCCACGAAGCACCTCGGGCGGCGGCCGCCATGGCTTCTGGGAGGTGACGACCAGCTCGCTCGTCGACTGGCCCTGTCAGGCCCGCCTGATCGAGCTGTTCCAGGCCGACGGCGGCAAGCTTGGGATCGCCTGCACCATGCTCGACCACGACGGGGACGGCCTGGCCGGCCTGCACCGCGAGCTGGCTGGCAACGTGCCGGTCAGGGGCTTCGACTCGGGGTACTCAGGAACCCCGCTCGATCGCAACGCGATCCTGGTTCTTCCGCAGCCGTTTTGAGTCAGGGTTCGTTGCGTACAGCGCGACTGTAGCGTACAGTGCGAAGTTGGTCGCATGGTGAGGCCGCTCGGTGGATTGAGTGTGGGGCAGGCGCTGGCCGAGTTCCTCCGCACGCCGCGCTACGAGATCTTTCCGACCGACGACGTCCTCGACCTGGTCGCGGCCCACGTGCCGAAAGAGGTCACGCTCGCCGTCACCGCCTCGCCCCGTCGCGGATTGCCTGCGACCGTCCAGCTCGCCGCGCGCCTCAGCCAGCTCGGCTACCGCGCCGTCCCGCACCTCTCGGCGCGCCTGATCCGCGACCGAGCCGAGCTCGGCCAGATCCTCGAGGCGCTGAAGGCGGCGAACATCCAGAACGTGTTTGTCATTGCGGGCGACGCGCGCGAGCCGGCGGGACAGTTCCCGGACTCGATGTCGCTGCTCGAGGCTCTGCCGCCGGACCACGGCCTGACCGAGATCGGCGTCACGGGATATCCCGAGAGCCACCCCTTCATTCACGACGACGTCACGATCCAGGCGATGTGGGACAAGCGTCGCCTGGCGACCTACATCGTCAGCAATATGAGCTTCGACCCGGCGACGGTAAAGCGATGGGTGGAGCGGGTGAGGCACCGCGGCGTGGAGCTTCCGATCCACATCGGCATGGCGGGTGTGGCCGACCCAGCGCGCCTCCTTCGCCTCTCGACGAAGATCGGCGTGGCCGACGCGGCGCGCTTTCTACGCGGCCATCCGAGCTGGCTGGCGCGCATGTTTCGTCCCGGTGGCTACGAGCCGGGGCGGTTCGTCAGCGCACTGCTGCCGGAGCTCGCGCAGCCAGACCGGCGCGTCGGGGGACTGCACGTGTTCACGTTCAACGAGATCGAGCCGACGGAGAGGTGGCGCCGGGAGATGCTGACGCGACTCGCATGAGGAGAGTGTGGTTATGAAGGTTGAGTTTCCGACCGACCTGCAGATCGCGCGCCAGGCGCGCTTGCTGCCGATGCCCGAGGTCGCGGCCAGGATGGGCATCGGGCCGCACCTCCTGGAGCCATACGGAAACGACGTTGCAAAGATCAAGCTCGAGGCGATCGACGAGTTGAGAGGCCGGCCCATGGCCAAGTACGTCGTCGTCTCGGCGATCACGCCGACCCCGCTCGGCGAAGGCAAGACGACGACGACCGTCGGCCTCGGGCAGGCCCTGTCTCACATCGGAAAACGGTCGACGGTTGCGATTCGCCAGCCTTCGATGGGTCCGACATTCGGCATCAAGGGCGGAGCGGCCGGCGGCGGCTACAGCCAGGTGGTCCCGATGGAGCGACTGAATCTCCACCTGACCGGTGACATGCACGCCATCACGGCTGCGCACAACCTGCTCGCAGCCATGATCGACAACCACATCTATCACCATGAGGCGCTGGTCGACCGCGACAGCGTGACGTGGCGGCGCGTGATCGACGTGAGCGACCGCGTGCTCCGCAACATCATCGTCGGCCTCGGTGCGCACGAAGACGGCGTCATCCGGCAGACGGGGTTTGACATCACGGCCGCGTCCGAGGTCATGACCGTCCTGGCGCTGACCACGTCGCTGCAGGACATGCGCAAGCGGCTCGGACGGATCGTGATCGGCAACACGACCGACGGCAAGCCGATCACCGCCGAGGAGCTGCACGCGGCGGGAGCGATGACCGTCGTCCTCCGAGACGCAATCAAACCAAATCTGCTCCAGACGCTCGAGAACACACCGGTCCTCGTCCACGCCGGGCCGTTCGGCAACATCGCGACGGGCAACTCGTCGGTGATCGCGGACTTGATGGGCATCCACTGCGGTGATTTCCTGGTCACCGAGGCCGGGTTCGCGGCCGACATGGGCGCCGAGCGCTTCTTCAACATCAAGTGCCGCGCGTCGGGCCTGTCGCCGGACGCCGCGGTCATCGTCGCCACCGTCCGCGCCTTGAAGGTCCACTCGGGCCGCTTCAAAGTCGTGGCGGGCAAACCCCTTCCGCCCGAGATGCTGACCGAGAGCCCGGACGATGTGTGGGCCGGCGCACCGAACCTGCGCAAGCAGGTCGAGAACATCAAGCTGCACGGCGTCACGCCGGTGATCGCAATCAACGCTTTCCCCGGTGACCACGCCTCGGAGCATGCGGCGGTGCGCGCGATCGCAGACGAGCTCGGCGTCCGCTCCGCGGTGTGTCACAACTTCAGCGAGGGGGGCAAAGGCGCGGTCGAGCTGGCGGAGGCGGTGGTCGAGGCGGCGAACGAGCCGAGCTCGTTCCACTTCCTCTATCCGGACGAGATGAGCCTGCGCGACAAGATCGAGACGATCGCGACGAAGGTGTACGGCGCGGGCAGCATCGAGTACCAGAAGGACGCAGCCGCGCAGCTCGACTCGTATGAGCGCAATGGGTTCGGCCGGCTCGGCGTCTGCGTGGCCAAAACGCACCTGTCGATCTCGTCCGACCCGGCGCTCAAGGGAGCGCCGACCGGCTGGCAGATGCGCGTGCGGGAGGTGCGGGCCTCGGTCGGGGCGGGATTCATCTACCCGATCTGCGGCGAGATGCGCACGATGCCAGGCCTGCCGTCGCATCCGAACGCGGCCAGGATCGACATCGACGAGAAGGGCGACATCGTGGGGCTCAGCTAAATTTGGTGCTAGGCGCTTATAACTGTGCTGCCCTGGCGCGGATTTCGATTCGGACCCGTTTGCGAACTGTCGAGCGTTTGCCGTCATCCTGGAGGTGACTTCTCAGCTCGCCGCCGCCGGCATTCAAGTAAGCGTCGAACTCGCGAGTTTGCCTCAGGACCTCTTCATCGGCCGATGGATCCCGAACTAGTTCCTCAAGCCATTCATGTAGGAGGTCGGCCTCCTCAAAGTTGGGCGCCGCTTGAGCGTAAATATCCGCGCGCGGAACCACGACCCTTGAAAGGTGATGGAGTAAGCGCTGCTGAAGGACAGTCACGCCGTAGTCGGTAAGGTAGGCGACCCGGCGGTCGAGAACCAGGTTCGCCGAACGAACTGTTCCGACTTCCTCAAAATCTATCGCCACACTTTCTTTTTGGTCTGGGCTACGCAAGTCTGGCAGCGGAAAAACTCGGTAGTGGCCGAACGGCCATCGATGAAGCGGAACGGCTGCGTAGCTGACGAGTCGAGCCATCAGTAGCTTCGGGCGCAGGAGACCTCCAGCACCGCGCATCGTGCAAGGATGGGTCATGACAGCAGCTAGCCCGAGGCCTTGCTCGATACCGGGAATCGTGACCTGCTCGAAAACGTCGCCCTGCATGATCGGGCGCAGCCGATCGACTTCCTCCCCGCGAGCAAGATATAAGGAGGCGACGTTCGATGGTGACTCGAGATTCTCCAATCGTGGCTCCGATCATCGCCGCCTAAGCGAAAGATTCCCGTCGCCGGCGACGAACGTTTCGTACTTGCTTTCGTACTTCTCGCGCCAGTTCCGATCGAAAAGGTCGAGGAGCCTTTCCGGAGTCTCAATCCGGAGGTCGGCCCACTCGAGCAGGAGATCTACTTTTCGGGCCGCGACGATATCCAGAGAAGTAACGGTGTAACCCGGAACCAGCGGCACCTCAAGCCACTGCGCGGGATTGGCTATGCGAAGGTCCGAGAGTATGTCCAACAGGGCGGCGACCCGCGCAACTCCAAGGCGATTTTCTCCAGTTGCAACTTCGCCTTTTCGCCATTTGCGGACTGCTTGGGGAGACACGCCAACCAGCTGGGCAATTTGGTTCCACGACATCCCGTAGTGGATGGCCAACCTGTCCAACAGTTGGCGCGTATCCTCTCGGACCTTGAAGTGGGTACGGCGCTCCAGGTCGTGGGCGTTGACCCGTCGGTGAAGTTCGGCGACATCTTGGTTCGTCGCCTGAACGCGATCGCGCAGGCCCTTCACTTGACTGACCAGAGAGGTCATCGTCTGGGGAATTGGGACGACTACCTCTGTGACAGAAGACGTCGAAGTCGTATCTACGGCTTCCGGCTCTGCTGATGTGCGCGAGATCATTCAGTCCTCCTGAACACTTCCCGAAGATCATCTGTAATGGCGCTTTCGAAGAGTTCATCAATTGGTCCGTGAAGTCGATCGCAAATGTCCAACGCTGATTGAACCGAGTACTCGTCGTATGACTGGTGACTTGACCAGGAGTTGTCGATGTCAAGTAGAAAAAATGGGGAGGTAGGCGGAAGAGCTGCAACTTGCAATGGGCCAGCCGCGCTGACGACCTGTCCGCGTAGAGCTCCGTAACGGACGAGGGTCGTTACATTCTCCCGCGGTTCCGTCTGCACCACCGACTGCGTTAACGCGACGTCACGGTTAGGGATAAGAGCAAGGGACGCGATGAGAGGAGACGCAAGAAAAGTGGACCATTCGGTGTGGTTGCGCAAAGCCGGTACGCGGATCTCGTTGATATATCTGAGCCCAACGCGTTCGAGCCCGACGATCGCCCCTTCAATCTCGCCGAGAGCTCCAAGACATGTCTCGAGTAGTGGGCGAAACTTCTCGTATTCCGAATAGACAGTGGTTTCTATGACGATGTTTTGCGGACTGACGGTCACAGACGAGGTTCGATCGCGAGCAAGGAATCGGTTTACGGCGCTGGGCGAGCTCTGTGTTTGCGATGTTCCTCCAAGCGCCATCACGACTTGCATGCCGGTTGGTTCCGGCAATGGAAAGATGGGGCGAAACATGGTGGTTAGCCTTTCAACTGCCTCGGAAGAGGCAAGCCGAGGCGCGTATGGATATCGCAGTTCGGCTACGACCAAGCGGAGTGGGGCGCGAGGATACACCTCTCTTTGAGCACTCATTTGAACCTCTTTAGTAACCAAAAGCGCAACCGAAAGTATAACCTAATCCGAACTGACCTACAACTTGGGTTGGAGGGTAGTCCCGGCAGAAACATCGGCACGGCAAGTCGGTCGCGGCGCCTAACGATCGATCCGCGGTCTCAACCGAATAGTCGCGATCTGGGTTGGGTACCAATGTTCTGATGAAGACTCAGTCGATCGCGGCAAAGACAGGAGTTGGTGCAGTCGAGCTCGCCGTCACCGACGGCGACCGTGCCCTCGGGTTCTACCGCGACTACATCGGGCTGACACCGCTCGCGTCCAAGGGGTCGGAGATGCGGCTCGGCGCCGGGGGCCGCGAGCTCGTGGTGCTGCACCCCGACGCGGAGCGGCCGGTCGTTCCCCGAAGGTCCGGGCTTTACCACCTCGCCATCGTCCTGCCTGACCGGCGGGAGCTGGCCCGCGTGATCGCGCGCCTGGCGCGCCTGCAATGGGACCAGTACCCGACAGACCACGTCATGACCAAGGCGAACTACCTCTGGGACCCGGATGGCAACGGGATCGAGATCTACACCGAGTCGCCGGAGGACGGGACCATGGGATTCGCGAACGGCACCTTCGTCGCGTACGACAAGGATGGGCGCCCGCGCTCGGGCCGCGACCCGATCGACCTCGAAGAGATGTTCAGCCGCCTACGCGAGGACGACCGACTCGACGCGCCCATGCCCGAGGGCACGAAGATGGGGCACATCCACCTCCATGTGGCCGACGTCGAAGATGCGCTGCGCTTCTACCACGACCTCGTCGGCTTCGACGTTATGGGCCATGTGCCCGGCGTCGGCTTTGTCTCCGCCGGCGGCTACCACCACCACGTGGGCCTGAACACGTGGGCCGGCCAGGGTGCGCCACCCGCGCCCGCGGGCTCGGCCGGCCTTCGCCGCTACACCATCGAGCTGCCCACCCGGCGCGACCTCGACGATGTCGTAGGCCGCCTCGAGCATGGCGGGATCCAGGTTGTGGAGGAGGCGGGCGGGTTGGCAGCAGTCGACCCGTCCGCCAACCGCGTCCTGTTCCGGGTGTCTTAGACGGGCTCGGCGTTCTGTCGTGAGCTTAGTCAGGCCCTCCTTTTGGGCTTGAGTCCACCAACAAAGCACCCAGCCCGGTCGTGGGGGGTTCTTTGAAAGCGCCGTCACTTTGCAACTGCTTCACTGCGGCGTCAAATGAAGTCCAGTCAATGGTGGATGAGTATCGTTGAAGGTCGGCCATAACCCTCGGTAACAACTCGGGGCGGCTCTGTCGAGAGAGCAATCGCAGGGCGTTTAAGTAGTCATCGCGTCGCGATGTCGGAACAAGAATCCGTTGTTCTTTTCCACTAACCAATTCTGCGTTGAGGAAAATCCGCGCTAGCCGACCATTCCCGTCGTCGAAAGGGTGCACCTCAGCGATTAGGAACATAAGGTAGATCGCCCGTCCGAACGGTTCGACGAGAATCCGTCCAATTTCGAATCCTTCCCGCAGTGTTCCTTGAACCAGAGTCCAATCTACGAAGCTGGTTCCTCCAGCCTTATTGTTTCGAGTCTTGAACACCCCTGGACTCACCTCGGGTCGTCCTGCCATCAGTGTTCGGTGGCGCGATCGTAAAATTTCGATCAACTCATTGGAGGTAAGGGGGACGCGCGACATTTCTGTAGGATTCGACCCAATCGCATAGGTGCCCAATATGTCGTGCGCATCTTTGGGGCGTTCAGCAGGGATCTCCCCAGTGTCAACGATCTTCTTAGCCTCCTCGACTTCGAATTCAGTTCCCTCGATGAAATTCGAAAAGTACGCCTCAAAGAAGGGGAACTCAGGCTGCTTCGCCGGGTCAGCCGGAAAACGGGTGAGTTGAATGGAGGCGAGATGCGCGCTGAGGGTACCCAACAGAACAAGCCGATCAGGGTCAAAGGGCTGACCCAATACGCGAGCTTTCAGAACTCGCGATTTGGCATCGATCGAGTGAGTGCCTAGAAATTCCTTGACGAGGGCAAGCGCTCGGTTCCCCTCCTCCTCGAGTCCAAGCTGCTGAGCAACGATTGGAATCTCGTCGGCCAGTTGCTTGAGTCGTACCTCCCCGCCGGCGCGTATAAGCCGATCTAAGTACTCCTCGATTTCACGCTGGTCCAGACGTCGGCGGAGAGTTGCGCGACGACGTGACGGAATCATGTTCTCGATCAGAACCCGTGCGTCAGAGGCCCTATAGATCGCTCGATCGCCGAACGGGATATCCGATTGCAACGGACCGGGTCCGTGGCGCCCGCGCAGCGCAAGGCCTGGTAGAACTATCTCGCGGTTAGCTCCCTCATGGACGAGAAACAAATTTCCGTCAACGACCATTGCAGGTGACGCGCCCGAGCGATCCGAAACGACCGCTCGAGGAAAGAAATTGGAAGCTATATCCGGCCAGTGTCTGCGGACGATCTCGGTCGTTTCTGCGCGCTGATTCGACGTGTAGATTCGAGACGCGATAGGGCGTAGTTCGCCCCGCCGTACGGCGTCGTTTATCTCGCGTCGCCTATCAGCGCTCGAAATCACGAGTTCTGGCCATCGGCCGACATTTCGAGCCTTAGCCCTAGGTCGAGTTGGGTGTTCCCGGACATTTTGGCCCATAAGGGCCAGTTTAGCCGACATTTCCCTGCTTAAGCCGGCGCCCTGGCCAGTGGACATTTCCCGACTTAGTGCGGCGCCCAGTCGCCTCGCCCCCGACATTTGCACGCTTAAGACGGCTGATCGCCGACATTTTCGAGATTAGGGGGTCTGATCAACCTCGATGCCACCCTGTTTTAGGCTGACGCCATGACTTCGCGCCGTGGGGACTCCGACGAGCGAGGACACGGGATTGCCGACGCGAGCGCCAGTCTGCCGGCGATCGAGCAGCTCGCTGAGCTGGCCCAGTCACAGGAGTGGGTAGCAGAGGATCCCGAGACCCATCTGCTGCCCGGCCTCCGGGATCGGGTAGATATCTCCGGGCTCAGCATGGAGTCGGCCCAGGTGCAGCCGGACGGTTCGTTCAGCGTGCGGCTTGTCTCCTCGACGAAGCAGTCACGTCGAGAGATCCGTCAGTCGGTGTGGGCCATCCTCGGTGGAATTGCCGAACTCACAGCTCTGGTCCGCGAGACGCAGAACGGAAACTCGACCATCTTCGACGTGGTGACCGGCATCCCGCCGGGCGGCACTTTCGCCACACATGGGCACACGCTGCGAATCGAGGTCGAGTAGCCGGCCTGAGCGCTAGGTCGCCAGCGCTCGCCGGCGCTCGACGGCCTCCGCCAGCAGCGTCGCCAGGTCGAAGACCTGAAGCTTCGCGCCTGTCTCGCGTACCCCGTCGTCGAGCATGACGGTGCAGAACGGACACGCGACCGCTAGCGTCTCCGCCCCGGTCGCTGCCGCCTCACGCACGCGCTCCTGGTTGATCGGCCGTCCGCGCTTTTCCTCCATCCACATGCGCGCGCCGCCCGCGCCGCAGCAGAAGGTCCGCTCGCGGTTGCGCGGCATCTCGATCGCCTGGCCGACGGCTGACACCAGCTCACGTGGCGCCTCGCGGACGTCGTTGTGCCGCGCCAGGTAGCACGAGTCGTGGTAAGTGATCGTTCGTTCGCTCGGCATGGGCGCGAGCTTGCCTTCGTTGACCAGGTCGGCCAGGAACTGTGTGTGATGGACGACCTCGTACGTGCCACCGAAGTCCGCGTATTCGTTGCCGATCGTGTTGAAGCAATGCGGGCACGTCGTGACGATCTTCTGCACGCCCGATTGGTTCAATGTCGCGACGTTTTCCCCGGCCAGCCTCTGAAACGTGTACTCGTCGCCCATTCGTCGGGCGGGGTCTCCGGTGCACGCCTCACGGGGTCCGAGGACCGCGAAGTCGACACCGGCCATCTGCATCAACTTCGCGGTCGAGACGGCGGCCTTGCGCGCGCGCTCGTCGAAGGCGGGCGCGCAGCCGACCCAGAAGAGGACCTCTGGCGGCCGCTCGCCGGGCTGCAGGACTCGAACACCGAGTCCCTCCGCCCACTGCATGCGATCTGCCTGCGGTTTGCCCCAGGGATTGGAGGTGCGGTCGACGTCGCGAAGCATCGTCCCGGCCTCGTCGGGAAACCGCGATTCGACCATCACCAGGTTGCGACGCAGGTCGATCACGTGGTCGATGTGCTCGATGCCCACCGGACACTCTTGGACGCACGCGCCGCACGTCACGCAGTCCCACACGACGTCGTCGATCACGGCGTTGGGCACGATCGGCGCCTCCGACTGGCTCAAAAGGTGGTCGCGCAAGTTCATGATCAGCAGCTTCGGCGAGAGCGGTTTGCCGGTGCTGTAGGCGGGGCAGACGTCCTGACAGCGTCCGCACTCCGTGCAAGACATCGCGTCGAGCATCTGCTTCCACGTCATGTCGCCTGCGCGCGCCGACCCGAACCGAACCTCGGTCTCGGGCTTCTCGAAATCGATGGGCTCGATGCGGCCGCGCGAGCGTGTTCTTCCGAAATAGACGTTGAAGGCCGCGACCAGGATGTGCAGGTGCTTCGAGTAGGGCAGATAGACGAGAAAGGAAAGGATGATGAGCACGTGAGCCCATACCGCCACGCGCTCGAGCACCGGCGCGACAGGGGAGATGGCATTCGAAAGTGCGTTGGATATCGGCGCCCACTGCGCCGGGTAATCGTTCAGGTGCAGCGCGATCTGCGACGCGTGCCAGATGAGCAGCGTGGTGACGATGCCCGCGATCAACGCGAGGATCAGGTCCGCCTCGCCCAGGTGACTGCCTTTGAAGCGAGCAGGTTTCTGGACCTTGCGGATGAGGAAGGCGGCGATCACGCCGATCAGCACAAGCACCGCGAAGACGTCGACCAAAAGCGCGTACCAACCCTGCTCGCCGAGCCAGGGTAAGGTCGAATGCGCGTCGACGGCGCCGATCATCGCGATGACGATCGTCGGGAACAGCACCAGGAACCCCCAGAAGATGGCCGCGTGCATCAGTCCCGGGAGCAACCGCTGCAGCAGCTTGCTCTGGCCGACCACAACCGTCGCCTCCGCGCGCGCTCGCGCGGGCACGTTGTCGAAGCGCGCCGCCGGCTTGCCGGAGCGCAGGAGCCGGTAGAGCGACCATGCGCGGCGGCCGAAGAGCGCGATCGCAACCGCTAACGCCAGGGCGAGCGCGATTGCCTGCATGACGATCACTTGCGCTTGCGAATCTCGGCGGTGATCGCGGGCACGATCTCCTTGAGGTCGCCTGTCACGGTGTAGTCGGCGTTGAGCATCAACGGCGCCTGCGGGTCGGAGTTGATCGCCACGATCCGCTTGGCGCCCTTGAGGCCGGCCATGTGCTGCGTCGCGCCGGAGATGCCGCACGCGATGTAGACCTCGGGCGCGACCTTGGTCCCCGTCTGGCCGACCTGGTCCGTGTGCGGACGCCAGCCGGCGCTCGTCACCGCGCGCGAGCAGCCGACGGCCGCGCCGAGCAGGCTCGCCAGCTCCTCGATGATCGCGAAGCCTTCTTTTGAACCGACGCCGCGGCCACCGCTGACGATCACCTTCGCGGTCGTCAGCGATACACCGCCGTTCGACGGCGCAACATGGTCGGAAACCCGGACCACGAGCTCGCTTTCCGCCGAGGGCTTCAGGTCGAGCTCGGCCGGTGCAGGTCCTGTGTCGGCCGGAACGGTATGCGGCGCGACCGTGATCAGCGGGCGCGGACTGTGCAGGCGTGCTTCCTCGAGCAGGCTGCCGCCCCACCTAAGGCGCGTCAACTCGACCGGCTGGCCCGGCGTCACCGCGATGCAGTTCGTCGCAAGGGGCAGTCCCGCGCGCGCGGCGAGGCGGGCCATGACCTCGTTGCCGCGATCGGTACCCGCCGCGAACACAGCCGACACGTTGAGTTGGTCGGCCGCCAGCGCCAACGTGGCGGCGAGCGCATCGGGTGCGAAAGGCTGGATCGCATCCATCCGCACGGAACGTGGGTCTCCAAACTTGCGCGCCAGCGTGAGCGCCTGCCGCGAGGGATCTCCCGGTTCCATCAGGACGAGGACGTTCACAACACACCCGCCTTCCGGAGAACTTCGACCACCGCCGGTGCCGCCGTGGCGCCGTTGCCCAGCGACTCGGCGCGGCGGCCCTGGCCGGCTGGGACCGCGAGTCGCACCAGCTCAAGGCGCGGCGCCAGGCGCGTCGGAGTGGCGACCGCAACCGGTTTGGAGCGGGCGCGCATCTTGCCTGGTACCGAGGGGTAGCGTGGGAGATTGAGCCCTTCCTTCACTGTGAGCACCGCCGGGAGCGGCACGACGTACACGTCTCGCCCGCCCTCGACCTCCTGCTCGCAGCGCACAGACGAGCCCTCGACCGTGACCTTCTTCAAACCAGTGACGCACGGGCGGCCGAGGGCATAACCGACGCGAATCCCGACCTGGAACCCGCCCGAGTCCGCGGACTCATTGCCGAAGAAGACGATGTCGAAAGGACCGTAGGCCGCCTCATCCGCACTGATCGCCTCTAGCAGCGCTGACGCCGTCGCCTCGGCGTCCCATTCCTGGCCGTCGGTCTGGAGGTGAATCGCGCGGTCGACGCCCAGCGCCATCGCGTCCCGGAGCTGCTCCACGGCCTCAGGCGGGCCCAGCGTCAGGACCACCGACTCGCCCTTGTTCGCCTCGATCAACCGCGCAGCCTCCTCGACGCCGCATTCCTCGTGGGGACTCATCGTGAAACCGAGGTGCTGCGTGTTGATCGCTCGTGCGTCGTCAGTGAGGAGGATGCGCCCGCCGGTGATCGGCACGCGCTTGATGCAAACAGCGATCCGCATCTACGACCTGATGCGCGTGTTCTCGGGATCGAACAGAGGCGTGGTTCCGGCCACCTCGACCGTGACCGGGTACCGCTCGCCCATGTACTCGACGAGCAGCCGGTTGCCCACGACGGCGTGCTCCGGCGTGAGGTAGGCCATCAGGATGTGCTTGCCCACCGACGGCCCCGCGCCGGCGCTGGTCACGTACGAGCCTCGACCAAGGCGGTCGACGATCCGCTGTCCGTCTCGGGTCAGGATTGGTTCGCGGCCGAGCATGTAGCGCTTCTCTCCACTCTTGGAACAGTGGTCATCGACGGTGAGCGTGCAGAGAGTCGCGGCGGGCTCCTCGTCGCGGTGCCGGAGGTGTGCCGCCTTACCGATGAAGTCCTCCGCCTTGACGCGGGGGGCGGCCATCCCGGCCTCGATCACGTTGTACTCGGTCTCCAGCTCGTTGCCGTGCGCGCGGTAGCACTTTTCCAGCCTGCCGGTCGTCCCGTATACCCCGATCCCGCAGGCCGCGAGGCCGTGCGGCCGCCCCGCCTCCCACAGCGTGTCCCACAGCTTCAAGCCCTGCTCGATCGGGACGTAAAGCTCCCAGCCGAGGTCGCCGACGTAGGAGATGCGCGAGGCCAGCACGCGTTGGGTGCCGACCTCGATCGTCCGGCAGCTGCCGAACTTGAAGCCCTCGTTGGAGACGTCGTCCGACGTAGTGTCCGCGAGGATGTCGCGTGCGCGCGGGCCCCACAGGCCGATCGTGGTCATCGACGAGGTCATGTCCGCGAGCTCGGCTCCAGCCACCACCTGGTCGCGGAACCATTTCTTGTCCGCCATGCCCGCCGCGCCACCGGTGACCACCCGGAAGTGCTGGTCGCCCAACCGCATGATCGTGAGGTCCGACTTGAAGCCGCCGTTGGGGCTGAGCACCGGCGTGTAGACCACGCGTCCGACCGGAACGTCCATCTGGCGCAGCGCCGCGCACTGCACCGACGCCAGCGCTCCCGGCCCCACGACGTCGAAGACCGTGAAGGCCGACAGGTCGAACAGCCCCGCGCGCTCGCGCATCGCGAGGTGCTCGGCGTTGATCAGCGGCGACCACCAGCGCGACTCCCACTCGGACGTGCGGCGCGTGACGCGGTCGCCGAACTCTTCGAGCAGCGGCGCGTTCGACTCGTACCACTGCGGGCGCTCCCAGCCGGCCGCCTCGAAGAACACGGCGCCCAGCTCGCGCTCCCGCGCGTGGAACGGCGCGAGCCGGATGTTGCGGTTCGAGGCCCACTGCTCGTTCGGGTGGACGATGCCGTAGGTCTTGTTGAAACCTTCGGCCGCCCTCGCGCGCACGTGCGCGCGCGTCTTCTGATGTTCGTGGAAACGCGCGATATCGGAGGAGTGGAGGTCGATCTCCGACTCCCCATGCACCATCCATTCGGCGAGAGCCTTGCCGGTACCGGGTCCTTCCTTCACCCACACGGCGGCGGCGGACCACAGCCCCTTCACGTCCGGCGACTCGCCGAGCACCGGCATTCCGTCAGGCGTCAGCGACAGGATGCCGTTGATGGCGTACTTCACGCCCACCGACTCGTCGCCCACGATCTCAGGCATGAGCTCGAGCGCGTGCTGCATCTGCTCTTCGAAGTCGGCCTGGGTGAAGGGGAACTCGGTCGGCGAAAGCGCGGCCTGCTCCACCGGCGGCAGGTCCTCCGGGTCGTAAAGGATGGGACGGTGGGCGTAGGAGCCGATCTCCAGGTCGCCACCCGCCTGACGCTCGTACATGTTGGTGTCCATGTCGCGGACGATCGGATGCTCGATGTCAGACTTTGCACCGCGAAATCGCGGCACGGGGCCGATGTCGATCATCTGGTGCACCGCGGGCGTGAGAGGGATACGCGCTCCGGCCATGCGCGCAACGCGTGGGCTCCACACGCCGCAAGTGATGACGACTGCCTCGGCTTCGATATCGCCGTCGGTCGTCCGCACGCGACGCACCCGTCCATGCTCGACGTCGATCCCGGTGACCTCAGTCTTAGGCGCCACGTGCAGCGCGCCCGCGGCCTGGCCGTTCTCGCGCATCAGCGTTCCCGCCCGCAGAGAGTCGACCACGCCCACGCCCGCGGTGCTGAAACCGCCCAGGACCATGGACTCGTCGATGTATGGCACGAGCTCTTTGACCTGCATTGGATTGAGCAGCGAGACCCCTTCGATGCCCCATGAACCAGCGGAAGCCATGCGCCGGGTGAGCTCCTGCATCCGCTCCTTGGTGCGTGCGACCTCGATGCCCCCGGACTGGATGAACACGCCCAGCTCTTTGTACTGGCGCACGCTGTCCATGGTCAGCGCGGTCATCTCCTTGGAGTGGTCGACCAGGTAGATGAAGTTCGAGGCGTGGCCGGTCGAACCGCCGGGATTCGGCAGCGGTCCCTTGTCGAGCAGGACGACGTCGCGCCATCCCAGGCGCGTCAGGTGATAGGCGACGCTGTTGCCGACGATGCCGCAGCCGATGACCACGCACCGCGCGTGCGCCGGCAGGCTCACCAGCTCACTCCGGTTGATACGGCGACCGGACTTCTTCGGGCAGCTCGTACCAGCGCATGCGGTCGCCGACCTGCGCGCGCATTCGCCACTTCAGCGGCTTCGGAGTCGCCTCGACCACGGCCCACAGCTCGTCCAGGCGGGAGTTCAGCAGCTCTCTGTCGACGTCGAGCTCGTCGACGGTGTGACGCAGCTTGCCGATGTTGATCTGCAGCGTTCGGTACATCCCCCAGTCTTCGGCAGCAAGCTTCGCGATATATGCCGGGTCGATCGCCTCATCGTCCTGGCTCTGGATCGGGTGGTCGAGCAGAAGGGCGGTCAGGTCGACCATGTCCTTGCGGTTGACCTCGTAGATCTGAAGCTTGCTCAGGAGAAGGTCGGACGGGCTCGCGCATGGCCCCTCATGGCCGAGCCGGCTACGGAGGTCGATCACGTGCGACATCCGGATCACGTCGATGAAGACGTCGACCTGCTTGCCGTTGCTCCCGTCGAAAAAGTACAGGCGGCGATCGCCCTGCATGAGGTTGAAGCGGTCGTTCGCCTCGTAGCCGAGCGATGGAAAAAATGCAAGCGCCCGCTTGCGGTCCTTCGTCGAGATCACGTAGTCGAGGTCGCCGTACTTCCTCCTGAGCGGCGCGTGGTGCGCGCTGGGCGAGTGCAGGTGGATGCCGGCGCCACCGAGCAGCTTGACCCCGAGCTTCTGTGCCTTGGCGGCTTCCGCCACGCGCTCGGCCTCAGCGATCGTGTCTGCCAGTGGTTTTTCTGGCAGGGGTCCGTTGGATGTCACTCGGGCGAGATCTCGATCACGATCGTCTTGAGGTCCGTCATCTGCTCGAGGGCGAAACGTCCGCCCACGCGCCCGATCCCACTCTTCTTGCCGGCCCGGCCGCCGAAGGGTAGGTGTGCCTCCCAGTAGTTCGTCGACTCGTTGATGTTCACCCAGCCGGTCTCGAGCTGGTCAGCAAATCGAAGGGCGCGCGACAGGTCCTTTGTGTACACCGCGCCGAGCAGTCCGTACGGGGAGTCGTTCGCCAGCTCGAGCGCATGCTTCTCGTCGCGGAACTTGATGATGGGAGCGATCGGGCCGAACGTCTCCTCGCGGCTCACCCGCATCGTCGGCTCCACCCCGTCGAGGATCGTCGCGTGGTAGTAGAGACGCGTCGGGAAGCCTTTCGCGCGTTCGCCGCCGAGCACGAGCTTGGCACCGTGCTTCAGCGCATCGGCGATGTGCTGGTCCATCTTGGTCGCCACGCCTTCGTTGTTCAGCGGTCCGAGCGTCGTGTCGTCCGCGAAGGGATCGCCCAGGCGGAGCGCACGCGCCGCATCGGCCAGGCGCGCCACGAATTCGTCGCGCACCGGCTCTTCGACGAGGATGCGCTCACCCGCGGTGCAGCTCTGGCCGGCGCACAGGTAGCAGCCGACGATGGCCCCCTCGACAGCTTTGCCGATATCGGCGTCCGCGAACACGACCTGCGGACCGTTGCCGCCAAGCTCGAGCATCACGTGCTTGCCCGCCGCGCGCTTGGCGACCGAGGCGCCGGTCTCGGTCGACCCGACGAAACCCACCCCGTCGACCAGCGGATGCCCTGCGACCTCATCGCCGACCTCGGCCCCCGGTCCGGTCACCAGGTTGAGCGCACCGGCCGGAAAGTCCGCCTCGGCCATGCACTCCATCAGCGCGACCGAGATCACGCTGGTCGACGAGGCGGGCGTCCAGACGACGCAGTTGCCGGCGGCGAGCGCAGGCGCGATCAGCTCGGCGGCCATCGTCAGCGGCCAGTTCCAGGGCGTGATGATCCCGTACACGCCGCGCGGGTAGTGCCGCGCCAGCACCAGCTTGGTCGGGCTCGCCGACGGAAGGACGCGGCCCTCCAGGCGCTTGAGGTCCTCGGCCGCGATCCGGAAGTACTCGACGGCTTCGGCCACCTCGCCCATCGCCTCGGCCTTGAGCGGTTTGCCCTGGTCGAGCGTGAGCAGCCGCGCCAGCTCATCGCTGCGCTTTTCGATCGCCTCGGCGATCCGATGCAGCCGCTTCGAGCGCTCAAATCCTTTGAGCCCGGCCATCGACGCCCGCGCCCGGTGCGCGGCCTCCACGGCACGCTGCGCGTCCGCGCGGGTGCCCTTTGGAACCTGGGCGATGATCTCGCCGGTGGCCGGGCTGTCAGCCTCGAAGAGCTCGCCACTCTCGGACTCGACCCACTTACCGTCGACAAACATCTTCTTCACGGACTTGGCTACGTCGATGGTCATTTACCTGGCTCCGTTTTTGTTTCCAAGGTCGAAGGCCTGCTTGTAGATGCGCCGATATGCCGCCGCGTCCACGTCCCGTGGGTTGCCGATCGTCTGGGGATCGGCGAAGGCCTTGTCGGCCAGCATCGGGATCTCGTCTTCCCCGAAGCCAAGCTCCTGCATGCTCGGGATGTCGACGTCGCGAGTCAGCTCGTGGACGTACTCGACCGCCATCTCCGCGGCGCGCCAGGTTGACACGCCGCGCACGTCGAGCCCGAATGCGGCCGCCATGCGCGCGAAGCGCTCGGGTTCGCCAGAGTGGTTGTACTCCATGACCGGCCCGAGCAGCCGCGCGGTCAGCGCGCCATGAGGAGCGTCATGGACGCCTCCCGCGGTCTGGCTCATGGCGTGCGCGGCCCCGGCCGAATCGGTCCCGTACGCGAGTCCCGCCAGCATCGCCGCCGCGCTCATGTGGTAGCGCGCCTCCAGGTTGTTGGCTTGCGAGAACGCGACGCGTAGATACTTGGCGACGTACTCCATCGCGAGCAGCGCCACCGCGTCGGTGAACGGCTGGTGGTAGGACATCGTGAAGCACTCGACCGCGTGGGCCAGGGCATCCATGCCGGTGCCCGCGGTGACGGGCGGCGGCAGCTTGACGGTCAGCTCGGGATCGATGACCGCCACCCAGGACGCGATGTGCGGAGTGCCCCCGACGTTGAACTTGATCTTCCGTTTGGGGTCGGTGATCACCGCCCACAGGGTGACCTCGCTGCCGGTGCCGGCGGTGGTGGGCACCGCGATCATGGGCGGGATCCGCGACTCGATTGGGCTGTGGCCCCACTCGTACTCGACGATGCTGCCCTTGTGCGCTGCGACCACGCCGATGCCCTTGGCGGTGTCGATCGAGCTTCCACCGCCGATGGCGACGAGGCCGTCGCAGCCCTGCGATCGGTACTCTGCAGCGCCCTCGTCGACGAGCGAGACGCCCGGGTTGGCGCGGACCTTGTCGAACACCACCGGCTCGACGTCGGAGCGACGAAGCGATTCGAGCGCGACCTCGAGCAGCCCCGCGGCCTTGACGCCCGCGTCGGTGACGAGCAGGGGACGCCGCATGCCGAGCCGGCTCGCCTCGCTGCCGAGCTCCTGGATGGCGCCCAGTCGCTGCACGAGGCGGGTTGGACTCTGGTAGGTGCGGAGCGTGTATTCCAGCATGGGGTTAGTAAAAGAGGCCGCCGGGGATCAACCCGGCGGCCGTGACAATCCTATTCAACCGGAATCTCGTGGTGGATCCGGCTCAGGTCAATGCCCTGCCGCCGGCGCACGTAACGCGCGACAAGGTAGATAACAAGCGCGACCAGATAGGTGGCGGCGAAATAGATTACCGACGGGATGCTCGCGTTCACCGCCGTGTAATACAGGTTGTTGCCGTTGAACGACCACTCCCAGATCAGGAAGACCAGGAAGGCAGCCGTGATGACTCCGGTGATGGTGATCAGCGGTATGCCGCCAACTTTGTAGCGGGCGATCGGCGAGGCATCGTAGATGTCCTTGCGCCGCCAGGGCAGGATGATCGCGGCGATCACGGTGCCGAGGAATGTCACGGCGATGACCGCTGTTGCATCAAGGAACACCGCCTGCAATTTCGTTCCGCCGAAGGCCCACAGTGCGCTGACGACAAGGGACGGGACGATCATCAACGCCAACGATCCGTAGGGCACGCGCCTCTTGGCTGAGATGTTGGCGGCCCAAGAGGGCAGCACGCGGTCGAAGGCCGCGGCGAAGATGACACGGGTCGACGACAGGAAGAGTGTTCCGGCCCAGCCGAAGAACCACACTCCCATGACCAGGATGAGCAGTGCCTGGAAGAGGTGATTGTTGACCAACCAGCCCGCATACATGACCGGGTAAGGCCAGCCTCCTACGGGCGCGGTACCGGACCAGTACGCGGCGTTGGCCTCGTTATAGAACTGCCAGCCGATGGTCTTGACGGTGAGCACGACCACGAGTGCCACCAGCCCCACCGTGACCCAGAGTCCCCAGAACATGCTCCAGAACGGCTTTCGGATGTCCTTTGCGCCGCGCACTTCGCCGTATAACGTTGCTCCCCAGTTGGGCCAGAGCATGTAGAAGGCGAGCCACGGCATCAGCAGGAACACCGGGCCAATGGCAAAGTATCCGAAGTCGTGAGGGGTGTAGCCGGCCTTGGTTCCGGCGTCGACCGTCATCTGATAGGCATTCCCCGTCACGCCATACAGTGAGCTTGCCTCGCGGTTGAACGCTGCCTGGAAGTCACTCTGGCTGGCAAACAAAAGCAGGCCGCACACCACGAGCAGCCCGACGATGCCAATCCAAAAACATACCTTCTGAACCTTGGCGTAGAACTCCATGCCCAGCGTTACGACCACGCTTACGAATCCGAGAACGACGAGACAACTGACGAATACTCCCCACGGTTGTCCGAAGAAAGTGGCTACGTTCGTCCAACCCAAGGTGTAGGCGAGCGGTGAGAAGAACTGGACGATCAGGATGTTGGCGTAGATCGGCGCCCAGAGGAACAGCGTGAACCACCAACCGGTGATGGCAAGGACGAAGCCCACGCCGCCGCCCAGGATCCGACTCTGCCATGCATAGTCACCACCTGTGCGTGGCATCACGCTGACCAGGCCGGCATAGGTGATGACGAGAAACGTCACGATCACACCGAAGATGAGAATGCCGGCGAGCAGCTGACCGTCCGGAACCGTGTAGACGAACGACATTCCATAGAGGCCGAGCGTGATCAGGTTGACCGACCAGAACGAATAGAGAAACGCGTCGAACGTCGACCAGGCTTTGACCAGCCCGGTGGCGTTGCGTAAGAACAGCGCGGGCCTCGGCCCCGCCGTCCCCATCGTCGTGTCCGCCATGTTTGCTTCCTCCTTAACTCTTCATCCGTTGACCAGCTGGTAGCTCTTGATTCCTTTCTTGGGGTCGAGCTGAATGATCGCCCCCATGAGCATTCCTTCCTCGTACGCGCTGCCTGGGTTGATGGACAGCGTCTTGCCGATCTTGATCGCGCCCTTGCTCTCGTGGATGTGGCCGTGCAGCGACAGCAGCGGCTGATGCCGTTCGATCGCCGCCCGCACCGCGGTCGAGCCCACCGGGCGCAGCGCGCGGCCGCCATGCAGGAGCTTGAGGTCCGCGTCGATAGCGGGCGCTTCGTCGAGGCCCGACTTGTACGGCGGGCAGTGCAGGTTGAAGATGGCGCGCGAGGGATCGGCGACTTTCGAGGCCATGCTCTCGATGCGCTCACCGAGTTTCTCCTCGGACTCCTCGCGGTGCGTGTTCCACGGGGTCGGGTTGGACCAACCGGTGGAGATCATCGAGAAGCCGTCGACGTCGACGACCCGACCTTCGCCGAGCTCGACGAGCTCAGCCCGCCTGATCACCTCGTCGACTTCCATCTCATCGTCATTGCCAGGAGACACGAAGCAGCGAATGCCAGAGCCACGCAGCTTCTCGGCCGCCATGCCCATCCAGCGCTCGACACCTTCCAGCATCACTTCCTGAAAACACGCGGCGCGTTTGCCCGCGTCGCCGTCGAGCTCGTGCAGGCGATCGAGGCTCATGCGCAGCGGGTAATAGCCCTTGCGCCGGATGTTGGCCTCGACCTCGCCGACCTGTTCGGCTGCGACGGTCTGATGCTCGCCGCCGAGGGTGACGCTGAAATGGCCGTTCTCCGAGACGATCGGCACAATCGCTTTGCCGGTCATGTCTCCGCCGCAGATGAGCACGTCGGCGTCGTAGAAGCGGGCCGCGTTGAGGAACTTCTTCCAGCAGACCTCGGAACCGTGCAGGTCGGTCGCGAAAAATACTTTTGGCATCTTCCTCCTATCGCTCGACCAATACTTTTCGGATCTCGCGCTCGAATCCTGTGACGTGCCGGCGCATGACGTCGTCGGCGCGGGCCCCGTCGCCGGCGAGGATGGCCCGCAGCAGCTCGACGTGCTCGTCCACCGCCTGGAGCAGCCCCACCTCGCGGTCCAGCACGAGGTACCACAGGCGGAGGCTGAGGTTGAAGTAGCGCTCTAGCGTTGCCTCGAGGAAGGGGTTGTGGGTGCTGCGGTAGACCAGCCGGTGGATCTGCTGGTCGAGGTGCATGAGGTCGCGCTGGTCGGTGGCATGGCCGGGCCGGAGCAGCTCGAGCAGCCCCTCGATCGCCTCCCGGTCGGCGGTCGTCAGCTTCTCGGCCGCCAGGCGCGCGGCGTGCGCCTCGAGCACGACCCGGACCTCTGTGATGCGCGCCAGGTCGGTGATGTTGACGTCGGTGACAAACGTGCCGCGATGGGGGATGGAGCGGACCAGGTTCTCCCGAGCCAGTCGCTGCAGGGCTTCGCGGATCGGCGTTCGCCCGATCCCGAGCTCTTCCCGCAGTCGCGCCTCGTTGACCACCGATCCCGGCGCCATCTCGAGGCGCACGATCCGTTCGAGGATGCGCTGGTACGCCTCCTCGCTCTGAGATCGCGTAGCGACGGCTTCAGCGACCGCCATCATTCCCCTCTCGCTCCCCAAAGCGATATGCGACCGATATACCGGCGCGGAACGTAGCACCGTCCCGGTGCCGCGTCAATCGGAGGTTTTGGTCGCTGCCTCCATCCAGTCCTGCAGCCGGTCGGAGCGCAGCACGTCGAGCGCCCGCTCCCACCTTCCCGTGTAGTAGCCGCGGAAGTCGTAGTCGACCCTCGAGATCTTCGCCTGGATGGCGCCCCACAGCGTCCAGCCGACGTCCGACATGAGCGCGAACAGGTTCATCCGAGCGAGCTGGCGCGGGTCGACCTTGCCGAAATAGGACTCACACAAAGCCGCGCGAAGGTCCTGGTCGAAGTCCGCCTCCTGCGCGGTGTTGCCCAGGTCGAAGCACGGGTCGTTGTTGCCGCTCAGCTCGTAGTCGACGATGCGCAGGGCGACCCCGTCGTCGATGAAGTTCTCGCACAGGAGGTCGTTGTGGCAGGGCGCCAGGTGCAGAGCCCCGACGCTGACCGACCGCTCGATCAGGTCGACGGTCGGCAGCCAGTCGCGATAGTCGCCCGGGATCGTCGCGCCGTGCTGGTCGACGATGCCGAGATAGGTCTCGATCAGCCGGAACATGTTGAAATCGCGAAGGAATCGGGGTGCGTTGTGCAGCCGGTGAAACGAATGCGCCATCCGGGCGACCATCTGCCTGGTCTGAAGCGTCTTGGCCGACATCGTCGGGCCGGGGACGAACTCCAGCACCATCACTTCCAGCTCCGGCACGTGCTCCAGCACGCGCGGGCCGATCCCAGTTGAGGCGGCGGCTTTGGTGTTGTGGACCTCATTCTCGCGGTCGATCGAAAGGAGCTCGGTCGATTGCCCTGGCAGCCGCATCACGTAGCGCTTGTCGCCGGATTCGACCAGGTAGTTCTCGTTCGTGAGACCTCCGGAGAGGGGCGAGATCGTGACCGGCCGCCCCTTCCACAGGGAGACGCGAGCCGCCGCCGCCTCAGCTCGCGCGCTGCTCGAGCTCATGTTTGGCAAGGACCGCGTCCTGCGTCACGACCGCGGGCACCATCTGACCGAAAACCTCCACGTCCACCTGTGCGCCGGGCTTCAGCTCGACGGGCAGGTACGAGTAGGCGAGGTTCTTGCGCACGGTGAAGCCGTACGCGCAGCTGCGCAGCCGGCCCACCACCCGCCCATCGCCGTGCACCGCCTCCCCGCCATAGATCGGGACGTACTCTTCAGCGCCGACCGCAAGGGTGCGCAATCGGCGCGAGACCTCGCGCCGAATGGATGGCCACTTGTCGCGGTGCACACAGAAGCCAAGCCCAGCTTCGAACGGGGTGTCCAGCGGCCCTATGTCGGTCCCGTAGTAGCGATAGCCCTTCTCCATGCGAAGGGAGTCGAGGACGCGATAGCCGCCAGGCGTGATGCCCAAGTCGCGTCCGGCATCCAGCAACCGATCCCACACCTGTCCGGCCCGAGCAGGATCGACGTAGAGCTCCCAGCCAAGCTCGCCCACGTAGGTGACGCGCTGTGCAAGAAGGTTCGTGTTGGCAATGCGAAGGGGTTGGGCGGTCATGAAGGGAAAAGCGCTGTCCGAAACGTCTCCGATGGTGACTCGCTGCATCACATCTCGTGCATCGGGCCCCCACAGTCCGATGACCGAGAGCTCGTCCGATGTCTCGCGAATCCCAACTCGAGGGGACTCACCGCTCGCCTGCAGTCGCAGCCATCCCAGGTCGCTGTTCACGAAACCCGCGCCCGTGACGAGCTGGAATCGCTCCTGGGACAGACGCGTGATGGTCACGTCCGCGACGATTCCCCCATTTTTCTCGAGCAGCTGCGTGTATACGACGCTTCCTACGGGTCGATCGATGAGGTTGCCCGCAACCCGCTCCAGATGCGGCAGCGCATCTGGCCCAGTGAGCTCGATCTTTCCAAACGAGCTCATGTCGATGATGCCGACTCGCTCGCGAAAAGCTCGGTGCTCTTCGGCGAGCCGGTCGAAGTAGGGCGGGCGCGTGAATCCGAAGCCCCGCTGGTCGGCGCCGGCCCGACGCCACGGCTTCCCCGGCTGGAAGTAGTCGGGCCGTTCCCATCCGTGCTTGACCCCGAACACGGCGCCGAGGTCCTGCATCCGCGTGTGCAGCGCACTCGTCCGCTTCGGGCGTCCCCACTCGTCGGAGTCGAGGGGATATCGAAGGTAGTAGTAGTACTTGTAGGCCTCGCGCGCGAGCTCGGCCGCGTAACGGAAGTCGCGATGTACCGGTCCGAACCGCCAAGGCCGGTAGGGATAGAGGTCGAGATCGGTCTCGGCGCCCGTGATGAGCTCGGCGAGGCACCGTCCGATACCGCCCGCGCCGCCGAAACCGTTGAGCGAGAGGCCGGCGGCCATGTACAGGCCGGTCACTCCAGGCACTGGCCCGACCAATGGGTTGGAGTCCGGTGTCATGGCGTCCGGATGGCAGACCAGTTTCACGATCCCCGCGTCATGGAGGAATGGGAAACGGCGGGCCGCGCCCGTGAGAAGTGGCTCGAATCGCGCCTGGTCTGGCGGCAGAGAGGTCCCGGCATGGTCCCATGGCACCCCGTCGATCCAGCGCGCAACCGGGTTCGCCTCGTACCCGCCGAGGACGATTCCCCCGGCTTCCGCCTTGCCGTAGATCAGGTTGTCCGGATCGCGGAAGCACGGCATATCGTGCGGCATCTCGTGACCCCGCACGGCGAGCAGTGCCGCGTGTTGATGATCGACGGGCGTCGATACGACGAAGGCGCCCGCCATCGCCGCGATCTGAGGACCCCAGATGCCTCCTGCCACCACCACCACCTCGGTCTCGATCGGGCCGGCGTCGGTGTTGACCGACTCGACTGCATTGGAACCTGAGATGGAGATGGCGGTGACGCGCTGGTTCGTGTTCACGCGAGCGCCGAGCTCGCGCGCGGCGGCGGCCAGCGCGTGGGTCGCCGTGTGAGGGTCGAGGTGGCCGTCGCCCGGCATCCACACGGCGCCGTACAGGGACTCGGTTGTGATCGCGGGCATCAAGCGGACCGCCTCGGTGGCGGAGATGAGCTCGGCGTCCAACCCGATGCCGCGAGCGCGGCTGACGCCGCGCTGCAGCTCCATCATGTGGTCTTGGCTCGACGCAAACCGCAGGCTTCCGACCGTCTCGAAGACACCCAGCTCCTGGTACAGCTCGATGCTGTAGCGGCGGAACCGCATCATCGTCGGCGAGGGATTGAACTGCGTCACGAGTCCGGCGGCGTGGCAGGTCGAGCCGCTTGTCAGCTCGTCCTTCTCGAGCAGCACGACGTCGCGCCATCCCGCCTTCGCGAGGTGATAGGCGACGCTGGCGCCAGTGATGCCGCCGCCGACCACCACAGCACGCGCCCGTTCCATGGCGTGTGAAGACTACTCAACCTCGGATAGTCCGGACTATCCGGAATCTCTCGCGGAGTTCACATCGCTTCGTCCGGACTATCCGGGAGCGAGAGTGAGCAGTCGCTACTCGGGTAGCGGCTGCTGCTTGGTCTCAGGAAGAAGGAAGAGGAGCAGCGCGCCTGCGACCGCGGCGACGCCGCCCAGCTCGATCGCGCCACCCAGTCCGGTGGTCTGCGACAGCACGCCCACAGCCAGCAGCCCGGCAATGCTGCCCACCGCCCCTGCCAGCCCGAGCGCCGCTTCCGCCGTCGCGCGCGCGCGAGTCGGAAACAGCTCTCCCGACCAGGCACCGAAAACGGGGGTCGCCGCGCTGGCAAAGCCGCTCCAGAGCACGTTGCCGACGAAAAAGCCGACCGTCCCGGTGGCGAAGCTGAGGCTGGTCGCGCCCGCCGTCGCGACCGTCAAGGCGATGGCCGGGGCACGGCGGCCGAAGCGGTCGGTGAGATATCCGCCCGCCAGGTAAGAGACCGCGCCCACGGTCCCGGAGACGACGATGAGGATGCTGATTTCGGCCGGCGTCCATCTCAGCACGAAGCTGGCGTAGACCGTGTAGAGCAGGCCCGCAGGCTCGAGCAGTACCGCAAACAGGGCGAACATCGCCGAGAGGATCAGGATCCGACGTCGCCAGGGCGGCTGCATGAGCAGGCGCAGGGCCGACCCGGTGACGCGTACGCCCTGCCACGTCCTACCCTCGGGCAGCAGCCACCAGATCAACGGCGCCGCGAGCACTCCCACGCCGCTCACCAGGAACAGCAATCGCCAGTTGGGGGCGAGAATCGGGTAGGCGATCACGGTGATGCCGGTCCCGAATCCGGAGAGCAGCGCCAGCACGCTGACCGCCTGGCCGCGACTTCGCGGAGGAGCCTCTTCCACGATGAGCGCCGTGGACACGCCGAGCACGAGAACTTCGAAGCAGACCGCGAACAGCCGCAGGAATGCGAGCCCGGCCAGGGAACCCACAAAGCCGCTGGCGAAGTTGACCAGCGAGAAGCCGGCGACTCCGACGGCGATCAGCCGCCGCCGGCCGTAACGGTCGGCGAGATTCGCGAGGGGAAGCGCGCCGAGCGTGCCGATGGCGAGGATCGAACCGAGCGCCGACAGAGCCGGAATGTTGGCGTGGAACTCCCTGGTAATGGCGGGCAGCGCCAGGATCAGGATCGAGCCCTCGAATCCGGCGAGCACGACGGCGAGCCCCGCCCAGATGAGCGTGACGCGCTGCCGCCGGTCGAGTTCGATCAATTAGACAAGACGCATCTTCTGCAATAGATAGGGCCCTGGGCCGAGGAAGCCGCACGTCGCCGCGATGTGCGCGAGCGACACGCCCAAAAGGGAAGGTGGTCCGGGCAGGAGCCAGAATGCGAGGCCTAGGGGCACCCCGACGAGGGCTGTGGCCAGGGTGTCCGGCCAGGTCCAGCGTCCGAGGCGGTGGTACAGCACGTAGACGGCGGTCGCGATCACAAAACCAGTCGGCGCCCCCAACGCGATACTGATCCCGCCCTGGGCCAGGCCCCGGAAGAACGCTTCCTCGATCGGCCCGTTGACCGCGTAGAACCCCGCCTGGAACCAGGCGTCGTCAGGACCGGAGGGCACCGATAAAGCGCCGCGGCGGCGCGTCAGCAGCAGCTGCACCGCGGCGGCCGCGACAAACATCGTGGGCGCCGCCACCGCGCCGAACACCAGCTGCGCCGCGAGATTGCCGAACCCCAGTCCCAGCCAGCCGGCGCTGCCGCTCGCCGCGTAAGCGATCGTGTAAGCGACTGTGAAGGGCAGGAGCCGGACCATCAGGTCCGGGCGCATCCAGGCCCAGCTGTCTGGAATACGCGTCAGGACCAGGCGCGTTGGAGTTTTCTGCGTGGCCTTACCTGAAACCATCACATTCGACGTCTTTTTCGATTACACGTGCCCGTTCGTCTACCGGGCCGCCGGATTGCTCGACGCCGTGCAGCGCTCGGGTAGTCGCAACATCGAGGTTCGCTGGCGGTACTTCTCGCTCACGCAGGTGAACTCCAAGAATGACGGCTGGACGGTATGGAATGCGCCGGAGTCCGAACACGTGAGGGGCCGGCTTGCATTTCAGGCCGCCGAGGCGGCGCGCCGCCAGGGACTCTTCGACGGCTTGCACGGGCGGCTGCTGCTCGCCCGTCATCGCGACCGGCTCGACCTCGACGACCGGGAGGTCGTGGAGAAGATCGCCGCGGACGCGGCCGTGGACGTCGGTCGTTTTCGGTCGGACGTCGACGATCCGGCCATCCTGGAGTCGCTCGCCCGCGACCACCGGGAGGGCGTCCTCGAGCACGGCGTTTTCGGAACCCCGACTTTCGTTTTCGCCGACGGCGCCTCCGCATACGTGCGCCTCTCAGAGCGGGTAAATGAAAGTGGAGCGGTGGAGGTTTTCGACCGCCTGATGGCGGTGGCGGCCGCGGAGCCGCGCATCCTCGAGATCAAACGCCCAAGGCGTCCTTCACAGCCCTGAACCTCATTCGAGTGTTTTAAAGTCGCCCGGAGTTTCCAGTACAACGGAGTACTGAAAGATGCCGGAAGCCGAACGCAACGCGCTTCCCCGAGCCACGAACGACACCTGGCGGACGTGGCTGATGACCGGCGCCAGGCGCACGCCCATCGACCGCCGTCGCATGCGCGGCGCTCACAAGGGACTGAAGAAGATGCTCATCGAGGGCATGGGCAACGGCGAGGAGAGGCCGCATGCCTGGAAGGACTTCTCGGGCGCCATGATCCGCCACGCCGTCGACGACGCCCTGCGTTCGCTGCCGTCAGAGGACAAGCAAGTGGTCACGCTTGCGTACTTCGGCGGCCTGTCCAACCGGGAGATAGCCCTCGAGGTCGGCCTCACCGAGGCCACCGTGCAGCGTCGTTTGAGACGCGCGCTGGCGACCATCAGCGAACACATTCAGCACGGCCGCGCGCTTGGCCGGCGCGCGATGTATGCGGTGACGATCTGGCTCTCGGGCCGCTGGCTGAGCGATAGCGCGCACCACTTCGCGCAGGCAGCGGCGGTGATCGGAACGACCGCCATTGTTGCGGTGCAGCCGATTGCTCCATCAGGGGCGACCAACCTGCCCGGCAGTCCAGTCAGGCCGCATGAGCATTCCAGTACTGCGGCGGCACGGGTTCCGTCCTCAGGTGCGGCCAGAGCTCAAGCGCCGGCTCCCGCATCGACGACCTTGTCGCAAATTCAGGCGCCACCTGTCCGCCCACCATCGCTTGAACAGCCAATCCACCTTCAGCCGGTCGTCCCTCCGATCATTCAGGTGAAGCTCACACCCGGCTGAACGCCCGTCTTCGCTTTCGCGCCGTTTTGACACGGAATTTGGCGTGTTGGTCTGGTGCGGCGCCATGGCTTCCTCGTGCGTTTGCGAATATAGGAGGAGGCTGGATGAGGAGCGACTTGGCGCAAGCGGCGGTGAGGGATTTGGAACTTCGCGCGGCCGCGAACCGGCACCGATTGATGCTGCTTGCCCTTGCCACCGTTGCGATCGCCCTTGTCGTCGACGTGGTGCACATCGATTGGCGGGCGGGTGTCGACTTCCATACCTACTTTGCTGCGGCGGAAGTTGGCTTGAATCATGGTTGGTCACATATTTACGATCAAGAGGTCGTTGGGCTGGAGCAGAAGGAGCTGGTCCCGACTCAATGGGCGCAACCCTTTCTCAGCCCACCTCCCGTGGCGTGGCTCACCGCGCCCTTTTTGCCGCTCCCGTACAAGGTCGCCCTCGCCGTGTGGGCTTTCATCCTGTTCAGTGCTCTCGCCCTCGCTTTTGCATGGGCTGGCGTCGGACGTGGTCTGGGACGCTGGATTGCGGTGTTTGGCGCGCTCTCGACCTGGTGGGTAATGCTCGCCGTCGATGTGGGTCAAATCGTGCCCGTGGTTGCCGCCGGCTCGGTGGTGGGCTGGCGTTTGCTGCGCGACAAGCGCGACGTCGCGGCCGGACTGGTGCTCGCGACCATTTTGCTCAAGCCCAACACGGCGATTCTGGTGCCTTTGGCGCTGCTGCTCGCCGGGAGGCGCCGAGCAGTTGCGGCCTGGCTCGGCGCGGCAGCCCTCGTCTTGATCGCGGCTGAGCTGACGGTGAGTCCCTCTGGCATAGCTAGCTACACCGCCGAGCTTCTGGGTCCTCTTCCCACGGGCGCCGACAGCCTCACGCTCCATGGGGCGTTGGGCGCGACCGGAACCTTTGCGCTCTTATTGCGTGTTCTCATCATCGCCGCGGTCCTTGCTACGTCGTACAGATTCCGGCGTTCTCCTGCGGCGACCGTACCGATCGCGATCCTGGGGTCGATGTTGATCGCTCCGTACCTTCATGCGGCTGACCTGTGCTTGCTGTCGGCCGCCGGATGGATGGTCTGGCAAGAGCGGCCAAGCCTCCCGTGGCGCGTTCCAATAGCCGCGGCGTGGGTGCTGGCATGCCCGTTCCTCTACTTGGCCAATCTGAGCCTGCCGTTGTATCGCTGGCCGCTGCTTGAACTCGCCCTGCTGCTTGCCCTCGTCATCGCGGCCTGGTGGCCGTTAACAGCCTGGGCTGACTCCAGGAGACGCGCACCGGCATAATCAGGTCGCCCGCGCCACTCCTGGAGACCTGTTGCCACTCGACATCCATGAAATAAGAGGACCACTTCGCGTGCTCGCCGGGCCGGGCACCGGCAAGACGCATGCACTCGTCGATCTGTACGAGCAGGCGGTGCGTGAGGGCATCGCCGGTCGGGACCAGATCCTCGTGCTCACTTTCTCCACCGGCGCGGCGGGCGAGATCGCGCGCCGCATCGACGAGCGGCTGCAAGACGACTATGGCGAGGCCTGGATCTCGACGTTCCACAGCTTCTGCGCCCGCGTGCTTCGTGACCACGCACCTGACCGCGAGCGACTCCTCGTGAACGGGTTCCAGGAGTGGATCGTGATGCGCAAGCTCCTGACCGACATGGACGCCGGCGTGCTCGGGCCGTTGGACGGGGTACGTCGGTCCGAAGCGTTCGCCCACGATCTTCTCGCGTTCGTCGCGCTGATGAAGCAGAACCTCGTCCATCCGGCGGCGCTGCAGCTCGCAGTCGAGGCGAGCGCGAGTGAGCGTCTGCAGGTGCTGGCCGCCGTCTACCAGGCGTATCAGCACCGCATGCAGGAGGCGCGGTTGGTCGACTTTCGCGACCTCATCTCGGGCACGATCGAGCTGCTGCAGTCGCGTCCAGCGCTTCGCGACGGGATGCGCGCAAAGTTTCAACTGATCCTCGTCGACGAGTTCCAGGACGTCGACCCCGCGCAGTTCGAGCTGCTGCGCCTCATCGCCCCGCCCGAGTCGGCTCCGCGGCTGGTCGTGGTTGGCGACCCGGACCAGTCGATCTACGGGTTCCGCGGCACTGTGCCACGCCTGCTCAGCCACGATTTCGCCAACACGTATCGCGCCGCGACCAGCCAGCTCGACGAGTGTCGCCGCTGCTCGCAGGAAGCGCTCGATGCGGGTGAGCGCCTGCTCTCGGCCACCCAGCCCGGGCGCTCGCCTCGGATGCTGCGGTCCGAGGCGCCGCATCGCACGCCGGCGGTGGTGGTGGCGCGCGAGGCCGACCCGGTCGACGAGGCTTTTTTCTGCGCGCGTGAGATCAAGCGTCTCCAGGCCGAGTGGCCGGATATGCGCCTACGCGACTTCGCGATCGTTCTGCGCAGCACCACCGCACTCGGCGCGCCGTTCGAAGAAGCGCTGCGGGCGCTCGATCTTCCTTATGAGGTGCGCGGCTGGGCGGCGACCTCGCGCAACGAGGTGGTTCGGTTCCTGATCGGCTATCTCGAGTCGCTCCGCAACCCGGACAGCTCAGACGCGTTCGAGAGCGCGCTCGCCTCGAGCCTGGGTGGCGTCGGGGCCCGAACCGTCAGCCGGCTTCGCGCCCATGCGTACGAGCGTGCGCGCCCGCTGCTTCGCGTCGTGCGGCGGCTGATGTACGTGCTTGCCGCGCGCGATCCGCAGCGTTATCCACTGCCGTGGGGCGGCGAGCCTCCCTCGGAGGAGCCTTCGCAGCCCGACTACCTTCCGTACTTGACCGAAGCCGAGCTGCAAAACCTCCACGCGGCGATGGTCACGCGTGAGCATCTCCTCAAGCGCGCCGCGACGCTTCCCCTCGCGAGCCTCGCCTATTCGGTCCTGATCGAGGACGGAGCGATGCGCCGGCTGCTGGACCTCGATGTGCCGGTCGACCGGAGGACCGAAGCCATCGCTGACCTCCGCGCGGCGATCGAAGGTCTGGAGTCGATCGAGGTGGTGCACGAGCGCCTGCAAGGTGCCAAGCCATTGCTCTCCGACATCACCGGCTCGCTCGAAAGCCTGCTGGCCGCGGCGGCGGACGACACCGAGGCGGCATCCGGGAACCGCGACGCGGTGCAGGTCATGACCGTGCACCAGGCCAAGGGACTCGAGTTCGAGGTCGTCTTCTGCGCCGGTTTCGCTCATGGCCTCTTCCCGTTGGAGGCAAGGCCACATCCGCTGCTCGACGCGGAGGACCGCGACTGGCTGGAGCGCTTCAAGGTCGGGTTCATGCCGTCGTGGCCGTCCGATCCCGATGGCCACCTCGCCGAGGAGGCGCGGCTCGCGTTCGTCGCGATGACCCGAGCGCGGGGAAGGCTTTACGTGACGTACGCGGATGCGTATTTGCGCCAGGCGGGTCGCTCCGTGTTCCTCGAGATGGCCGAGCCAGACGGCCAGACGCGCGACCTGACGCGGACCTCGGCCCGGCTGCAACCGTCCGACGTCCTTTTGGGCCGAGAGGCCGAGGTCCTCCTGGCGTCGCATCCGTCGGCGCTGAACGAAGGGACGCTCGCGCGCGCCGAAGGTTTGGGGCTGGATGTGGCCTTTCTCACCGATCCCGATTCCGGCGAGCCGTTCGAGCCATACGGTGCCGGCCGCAACCCGGAGTCGGTGCGCATCGACCACTTCAGCCCCACGACGCTGAACGACTACCTGAAGTGCCCGCGTCTCTACTGGTACAACCACCATCCTGGACTGGTCGACGAGCCCCGCTCGGTGGCGATGGAGCGGGGCGGGTTCCTGCACGAGGTGCTCCAGGACTTTCACGAGCACGAGGAAGAGTGGCGTTCGCTCGAGGCCGAGCAGCAGCGGCAGTGGCTCGAGGACGCGCTCCAGCGGCACCTAGACGGCTACCTCTCGCGCATGGAGGGCGTGCTCGATCGCAAACGCGAGGAGAAGCAGGTCAGGTCCTTGCTCGGCAACTACATCCGCTCGATCACCGGCATGCAGTTCATCCGCCGCCTGGGCACGCTCGCGGTCGAGAAGAGGTTTCGCCTGCAGGTCGACGGCGCCGAGGTGGTCGGCAAGATCGACCGGGTCAACGACGTGGGCGATGGCGAGGTCGAGGTCGTCGACTACAAGACCGGTTCTGGCAAGCCGATGCGCTTCGCGTATGAGATGTACTTCGGGCCTGAGCTGCACGACGTGCAGCTCGCGCTCTACTACCTCGCGTGCAAGGACGGTTTTGACGAGGAGGGCAAACCGCTCGGCTTCAAGCCCCGGTTCCTGTCGCTCTGGTACCCGAAGGACTGGGTATGGGGCGGCATGCGACAGGACATCTTCAGCGTCGGCCGGCCGGCCGGGCTGAAGGAGTACCGCGAGAAGCCGCTGACCGAGGACGACCTGCAGCGCAGCCGCAGCGTGGTCGCGACCGCGATCGAGCGCATCAAGGCGGGGCATTTCGAGCCCGCGCCGCGGGAGCTCGCGGGGACCTGCGTCACGCGTTTCGGCTCCTGTCCGCACGCGGCCGTGTGCCCATACGGCGGGGCGCCGCCGGAGTGAGCGCGACGCGCGTCGGCGGGCCGCTGTTGAGCGCTGAGCAGGCTGCCGCCGCTCACGCCGGGCCGCTCGGCGCGTTCCTCATCGCGGCCGGCCCCGGCACCGGAAAGACATTCACCGCGACGGAGCGGTTCTGCTGGCTGGTCGAGCAGGGGGTAGCTCCCGATCAGATCCTCACCGTGACCTTCAGCGACCGGGCCGCCGAAGAGCTGCGCCTGCGGATCACCAACGAGCTGTCCGCGCGCCGCCCGGATCTCGGTGCGCAGGCTTTGGATGGAGCATGGATCGGGACCTTCCATAGCGTCTGCGCCCGTCTGCTCGACGAGTTCGCATATCTCGTCGGCGCGCCGCGCGAGATGCGCGTCCTCGACGAGACCGGTCAGCGGCTCTTCGAGCAGGAGCTCATGGCGAGGTTGCGCAGCGGCGCGACGGCGCCGTTCGACCCGGACTCGTTCGCAGCCCTGTCCGTGGACGACCTGGACGATCTGCTCCGGTCGGGCCTTCGCTTCCTGCTCAAGCTCAAGGGCCGTGGCATCAACCCCGAGCGTTTCAGGCAACGCGCTCTCGAATTGCATCATGCCTCTCCCCCTTCAGGGGAGAGGGTTAGGGCGAGGGGCGAGGGAAATGGTCCTGATCCCGCGCTCGCGGAAAGGGAAGCCATCGAAGTCCTTTACACCGTGTATCGCGCCTACGAAGACGCGCTACATGAGCAGGGGCTGCGCGATTTCGATGACCTGCTCCTCGAGGTGATCGACGCGCTGGAGCGCGTGCCTGAATTTCGACGGCGCTGCCGTGAGCGCTTTCGTTACCTGGTGGTCGACGAGTTCCAGGACACCAACCGCATCCAGCTGGACTTCATCCGCCTCGCCGCGGCGGAGAACTTCGGCAACGTCACGTCGGTTGGCGACGCGAAGCAATCGATCTATGGCTGGCGCGACGCCGAGATCGAAAACATCCGGTCGCGCTTTCCGGGGCAGCGGCTTCCTCTCACGCATAACCGGCGCTCATACCAGGGCATCCTCGACTGCGCCACGGACTTCATCCGCCGCGACTCCGATTTCGCGGCGGAACCGGAGCTGGTGGCGACTCGCGGTGCCGGTGGAGTCACCCCTGTCAGCGTGTTGATGGCGCCTGACTCGCGCCGGGAGGCGCGCTCGGTCGCCGAGACCATCCGGCGCCTTCACGTCGGCGGCCGCGCATTTCGCGAGATCGCGGTCCTGTCGCATTCCGTCCGCATGCTTCCACGCGAGTTCGAGGACGAGTTGCGGCGCCAGGGAATCCCATACGTCACCAGCGGGGGTTCCGGTTTTTTCGATCGCCAAGAGATCAAGGACGTGCTGGCGCTGCTGCGCCTCACGGAGAACCCCATGGACGACGGGGCCCTCGTGCGCATCCTGCAGGGCCCGATCGTGCGCCTCTCGGACCGCGGCATGTACCGGCTGGCGTCGCGACGCTTGGAGCGGTCCGGCATGCGTCTCCGCGACTGCTTCGACGAGTCGATGCGAGAGGGTTTTCCAGAGATGGATGCGAAGGTCTCGGCGCAAGCCCTGCGCCTGGTCGAGCTTACCGACCGCATCGGCCGCTTGCGTGACACGTTGACCGTGGCCGATATCCTCAACCGCCTGCTCGAGGAGAGTGGATACCTGCGCTGGGCCGAGCTGCGGGCACAGCGCGATGGCAGCCCGCGCGCGCTGCTCAACCTGCGCAAGGTTTTTCAGCTCGCGGGGCGCTTCGAACGCGACCTGGCGCTCGCCGGCATCGGCGATTTCGTGCGCCATCTCGACCAGGTCATCGACGCGGAGCTGCCCGTCGGCGAGGCGGCAGAGGAGGCGGCCGGCGCCCAAGCCGTGTCGCTCCTGACCATCCACGCCGCGAAAGGGCTCGAGTTTCCGGTCGTCTTCCTGGTCAACCTGAGGCCGCCGCGACCCCGCGACACAGAGCGGCTGTTCTTCGACCCAGACAACCTCGGGTTCGTGATGAAGAACTGGCGCGGCGAACGGCATCCTCGCTACGTCGAGACCTCGCCCGGCGCCCCGGCGGTGACGCTGGCGGTCGGGGAGCGCAGGCGCATCGTTTACGTCGGGATCACGCGCGCGAAGGACGCGCTTTACGTCACAGCCACCCGCGAAGAGCCATCCGCGCATGAGGTGGGCGCGAACGGAATCGATGAGCATGACCATTTCGCGGAGATCCTCAGCTGGGCTTTGGCTCACCCCGAGTCGGCAGCGGTGGTCGAGTCAGAGCAGCTCGAGCTCCCCGTGTCACGCCTCGCCAACGGCCAGGTCCACGACGACCCGTCGGTGGTGGCCGCGGTGCTCGACCGCCTCGAGCGGATCCAGCCGGCTGCGGCCGCACCGGCCGAAGCGCGCATCACGCCGGTCGAGCTCAGCTTCTCGCAGCTGCATGACTTTGAGGTGTGCCCTGTCCGGTACCGCTTCGCCCAGGTGTGGGGGGTGCCCGCCCCGCCCGACGAGCTGCAGCCGCGCCACGTCGCCGCGATCGGATCGACAGATCTGGGCGCGGCGGTCCACGAAGCGCTTGCCGCGTGGCACAACACCGGCGGGGACCTCCTCCAGCTCTACCGGGGACCTGAGGCAGGTCGCGAGATGCTGGCGCGCTACATTGCCCTCCCACTGTCGGGCGGGCGAACGCTGGCGGTCGAAGCAGGTTTCAAGATGGCCGTCGGCGGCACGCGAGTGCGGGGCGTGGTCGACCGGATCTGTGAGATCGAGGGCAAGGTTGCGCTCATCGACTTCAAGACGAATGCCAATCTCGACCCGGCGCTGATGGCGGCCTACTCGCTCCAGCTGAGGATCTACGGCCTGGCGGCGCACCGCGGCCTGCTCCCCGGCGGCCGCGAACCGGAGCTGATCCTGTTCGACCTGCGCCGCGGGGAGCGGCACCGCATCGAACCGGATGACGCGCTGGTGGAAGACCGCGTGCGGCAGGCGTCAGCGCGCATCGCGGCCGGTGATTTCAGCCTCGGACCTGAGCACGAGCAACGTCCGTGCAAGCTCTGCGCGTACCGTCCCATCTGCACCGATGCGCGAAAGGTACTTTGAGCGCCGCCAGATCAAAGAGGCGATCGCGTTCGCCGAAGCGGGCGGCATAGCGATCCATCGCAACTTCGACGCCTACCACGGCTCGACCATCCGAGGCATGGTGCGCGAGAAGCCCTTCCTCCACGTCATCGGCTTGCGGCCGGCGCTCGAGCAGTGGGGCCGACTGCACGGTCTGCGGCCGGAGTGGATCCAGCCGGAGAAGCGGCGCAAGGTCGCGCATTACGACGTGTTCGGCCCCTCGGCGCAGGCCCTGATCGAGAGGCTCCAGACCACGGTTGACAGCGATTGACGCAACGCGTTATGCTGCGTCATGAAGTTCGAGGAGGTCAGGACATGAACGCAGAATTCGCAAGCACCGCAACCGCGGTGGAGGAAGTCGCCGCCGGGGTCGCCAGGAGCGCGGCCGAGGTCGTTTCGGATCCGGTCCGCTCGGCGCGGAGGCAGGTACGGGCATTCGAGCGCAAGGGGACTCCGGTCGTGCGCCGGATCAACAGGCGCCTGAACGCCCTGCTGCCCGACAGGCTGAAAGTGTTCGGCCTCGACGTCAACGGCAAGCTGCCCGAGAAGGTGGCCATCAAGGGCCTGCAGCTGGTCAAGGTCCAGGCCCGACGCCCTGACGTGGTGGGCGACATCGCCAAGCGCACGCTGAGGATCTTCAACGGCTCGTTCAAGACGATCGCCCGAACCGCGACCCGGCTCGAGCAGGCGACGCAGCTGACCACGCAGCGGGTCAGCAAGCCGACCCCGCGCAGCGCCCGACGCCGGTCAACGCGCCGCAAAGCCGCGTAAGCGAGAGAGCAACCGAGGGCGCCCCGCGGGGCGCCTTTTTCTTTTGGGGTAGCCTTCGCCGCAGTCAATGGTCCTGTGCACCGGGTCGATCGCGTACGACTACATCCTCACCTTCAAGGGTCGATTCAAAGACCACATCCTTCTCGACAAGACGCACATCCTCAACCTGAGCTTCCTGGTCGACGACCTTCAGAAGCGCAAGGGAGGAGTCGCCGGCAACTACGCCTACAACCTCGCGCTCCTGGGTTATCCGTCCGGCGTGCTGGCCACCGCCGGCCACGACGCGACCGAGTATCGGGACTGGCTCGCGGCGCGAGGTGTCGACTGCCGGGGACTGCGCTTGCTCGACGGTGAGATGAGCGCGACGGGTTTCACCACCACCGACATGGACGACAACCAGCTCACCGGGTACTACGGCGGAGCGATGTGGAAAGCGGCGATGCTCGGCCTCGATGACGGTCCGCCTGATGTCGAGGCGGTGATCATCGGACCGAACGACCCGGGCGCGATGAAGAGGCTGGTCGGCGAGTGTCGCGACCGTGGCGTCCGGTTCGTATTCGACCCGGCGCATCAGATGCCGATGATGAAGGCCGAAGACGTGGTGGACAGCGCGAACGGCGCGTGGATGGTGATCGGCAACGACTACGAGCTGGAGCTGATCCAGCAGCGCTGCCAGCGCGACATCGACGGCTTGCTGGAGCTGGCGCAGATCGTCGTCACGACGTTGGGGCGGCACGGATCGCGGATCACGACCCGCGAGGGCTCGGTGGACATCCCCGCCGCGCCGGCCATCCGCGAGGAGGACCCGACGGGGGCAGGGGACGCCTACAGGTCGGGTCTGGTCGCTGGCCTGCTGCGTGGGCTGGACCTGGAAGTGGCGGGTCGCGTGGCGTCGCTCGCCGCCACCTATGCGGTGGAGCACGTCGGGACCATCGAGCACGACTACACGCGAGAGGACTTCAGCGAGCGCTACCGCCAATCGTTCGGCGCGGCCCTGCCGGACCGCTTCTGGGTCCGGGACTAGTTGAACTTCTTGCCCTGGTCACGTCTGTAAGCCCACAGGGCGAGCAAGAAAAAGACGACCGTGTAGGCGCCCATGTAGAGCCAGTCGGTGGCGATGGAGCCGCCTTCGGTCCGCGCTCCGACGGAATCCCACACCAGTTGCGCGCCTCGGTAAAGGGGTAGATACGGAGCCAGGTTCTGGAGAAGTTGCGGCAGCAAACGCAGCGGAAAGAAGAGCCCTGATGCGAAGGCGGTTGGCAGATAGATGAGGTTGGTCACGGCTGGTGCGGAGTTAGGTCCCGCGAGGTATCCGAGGGCAAAACCCAGGCCGATGAACGGTATCGAGCAGAGCATCGCGCGCGCACCGAGCGTCAGCCATTGCGATGCATCGACCTGCACTCCCGCCGCGACCGCCGCGAAGAGGCCGAGCACGACGATCGAAATCAGGGCGATGGCGAGAGCGGACAGTGCTTTGGCGGTGAAGAACACCGGTGCCGGGAGCGGCGTCGATTTCATCAGCAGGTCCTGCTTCTGCCCGCGCTCGTTCGCGAGCGAGATGCCGAAACCGAGCACCATCACGTTCGCGACGCCGTAGAGCGCCATCGAGGCAAGGAAATATTCGCCAAAGGTCACAGCCGAGCCCGGGAAGAGGGGCTCTTTGGCCTGGCCGAGCCCGATGAAGGCGTAGAACATCGTCGGGAGCACGATGCTTGTGACGCTGAACGCCGGGACTCGAAAGAGCTTGACGAACTCGGCGTAAGACTGCCTCGCCAGCATCGGCAGCACAGGCGCCGTCGCGGACCGGGCCGTGACGGTGCTCACGTCTGCGTCTGTTGGTGAGTCATCGCGACAAATGCTTCCTCCAGGTCGGCGCCCGCCACCTCGAGGTTTTGGATCTCGACGCCACGCCGGAAGAGTTCGCGCAGGACCTGCTCAGGCTCGTTGGTGAGAAGCCGTACGCGATGGTCCTCGATCTGTTTCGAGTTCAGGGGCAGACCCGCGAACTGGCTTTCATCCGGCCGGGTGCCGGTTGAGAAGGTGACACGCTTGCCGGCCACCCGAGCTTTGATCGCGGCGGGCGTCGAGTCGGCGATCACACGGCCGTGGTCGATCACGATCACGCGGCGTGCGAGCTGGTCGGCTTCTTCGAGGTAGTGGGTGGTGAGGACGACCGTGCGTCCTTTCGTGGCGAGGGCGCCGATCTCCTCGAGAAAACGGCGGCGTCCCTCGACATCCATCCCGACGGTCGGCTCGTCGAGGAATAGCGCGTCCGGGTCGCCGCACACCGCGAGGGCGAAGTAGAGGCGCTGGCGCTGTCCGCCCGACAGGTCCTTGACCAGGCTTTTGGCTTTCTCCTCGAGTCCCGCCATCCGGATCGCTTCGGCCGTCGCAAGGGGCGCCGGATAGTAGGAGCGAAAGAGCTCGACGATCTCTGCGACGCGCAGCATGCCGGGTACACCGGACTCCTGCAGCATCACACCGATCCGGCTGCGCGCCTTCAGGTCCTTGGGGTCCATGCCGAAGAGGCGAACGGTGCCGGACGTGGGCTTGCGGGTGCCGAGCATGAGGCTGATCGAGGTCGTCTTCCCTGCGCCGTTGGGTCCCAGCATCGCGACGACCTCACCCGGCTCGATGACGAAGCTGACGTCCTGCACCGCCTGCACTTCGCCGTAGCGCTTCGAAGTGTTGACCAGCTCGGCCGCGGGCGCGCTCACGCGCCTCAGCCTACCCATTTAGGCTTGTCGCGTTGGGGACGATCTTCACCCAGATCATCGAGGGCAGGCTGCCCGCGCGATTCGTCTGGAAAGATGACGAGTGCGTCGTTTTCCTATCCAACCGTCCGCTTCGCCCGGGCCACTGCCTGGTGGTGCCGCGGAGCGAGGTCGACCACTGGATCGACCTCGAACCGTCGCTGCTGTGTCATCTCGCCGAGACGGCGCAGGCGATCGGTCGGGCGCAGATGGCGGGGTTCAAGCCCGAGCGAATCGGCGTCATGCTGGCCGGGCTGGAGGTGCCGCACTGCCACTTCCATGTGGTGCCGATTCGCGGCCTGCACGACCTCGACTTTGGCAACCAGGACCCGGACCCCGACGCGAAGATGATGGACGAGGCCGCGGCGACGATCCGGCGCGAGCTGCGAAAGCTGCGCTACACGCAGGTCAGCGACTAGCGAGCAGCTTCTCCAGCTGCTCGACGTGCATCTCCATGTGGGTGATCAAGGGCAGACGCGCGACCTCCTCGGCCGTCATCGTCGTTCCGTCATCGACCCTCGCGGAGTTCTGGAGCGATGCCGGGTCGACCGTATGCAAGGTGTTGATGGTCCGCTGATGGTCCGCGAGCGTCATGCGCAGGAGCTCCGCGGGATCCAGCTCGGACATCTGCTTACCCGCCGCGTCGCGCAGGTTGACCGCCTCGAGCAGGTTCATGTCAGTCAGCTTTCCGCTCGCGATCCTGTGCACGAGCACTCCGTAGAACTTGGAGACGACCGCGAGATGGGCCAGCACCTCGTGGGCGTTCCACTCGGCCTCATCGCTCTGCCGCGAGCTGACCTGCGGCCCAATTTCAGCGAGCCGGTCGGAAATGCGCTGCAGCCGATCCGCCAGCAAGTGTCGCTCACGGTCACGATAGGTGGACATGAACGCCTTGACGTCGTCCATCGTGAAAGCCGGGCTCTCGATCTTCACCGGAATCCAGACTAAGGGAGAATCGGGCTATGTGTCACGGTGACAGCTCCCGGCCGCCGTTGCCTCCGATCAGCGGTGCGGCCGCCGACCAGGGCGATTTCGTCCTGACCTCGGCGGACGGCACGGAGTTCGCCGCTTACTTTGCACGCGCATCGAAGCCGACCGGCGCGGGGATGGTCGTGATGCCGGACGTGCGTGGGCTGCATACGTTTTACAAAGAGCTCGCGGTGCGGTTCGCCGAGACGGGCATCGACGCGGTCGCGATCGACTACTTCGGGCGGACGGCGGGCATGGGCGATCGGAGCGAGGCCTTCGAGTACATGCCCCACGTTGAGAAGACGACGCAGGAAACCATCGCGGCCGATGTCTCCGCCGCGATCGCGCACCTCGAGTCCAAGGACGGAGGCGCGGTGAAGGCCGTGTTCACCGTCGGTTTTTGCTTCGGCGGATCGAGCTCGTGGAACCAATCGGCGCTGCAGCCTCGGCTGGACGGCGCCATCGGCTTTTACGGCCGGCCGCCCCGCACCGAGCCGTACATCGCAAAGATGAAAGCGCCGCTGCTGCTGCTGGTGGCGGGAGCCGACGGGGCGACCCCGCCTGAGGTGGCTGACGATTTCGACCAGAAGTTGACCGAGGCTGGGGTTCCCCACGAGAGACACGTCTACGCCGGCGCGCCGCACAGCTTTTTCGACCGGGGCTACGAGCAGTGGAAGGACGCCTGCGACGACGCCTGGCGGCGGATCCTGGACTTCGTGAAGAAGCACAGCTAGCCGGCTCTCCTTGAACGTATAGTCGACCTTATGGCCGGGTTGGCCCCCAGGTCCAAAAACGCCAAGGTCGCGCCTCGGCTCCCCCAGGGCCTGATCGACGAGCTCGAGCGGCGGCACGCCGGCATGGCCCGCCACATGGCCCGCGCAGTGGTGACGCTGGTGCGCTGGGACACCTCGACCGGGGTACCTCCGCAGCGCGACGCCATCGTCAAAGCCTGCGCGGCGGGCCTCGACCTGTTCCTCGCCACCGCCCGCGAGGCCCGGCCCGCCACCCCGGAAGAGCTGCGGCGCGTCGCCCAGCTGGGCATCCTGCAGGCGCGGAGCAGCCAGTCGGTGGAGCCGATCCTCGCCGCCTATCGCCTGGCGGCGCGCGTCGCGTGGGACGAAATTTTGCGCGCGTGGCGGGGCCACCCGGAGGCGACGCCCGAGGCCATCATGCTGATCGCCAACTACGTCTTCGCGGCTCTCGACCAGGTCGCGGCCGAGGTGACGAAGACCTACCTCCACGCCCGTGAGCAGCACTTGCAGAGGGGCACCAGGGCCCACGCCCGGCTCTTCCACTCGTTGATCAGCGACAACTTCGATTCCGAGCTCGAGCTGCAGCGCCAGGCGCTGGCGATCAACACCCCACTGATCGCCACCGGCTACGTGGCCGTCGTGTGCAAGCTCGTGATGGGCAATCGCGACGGCGAGCGCGGGGGGCAAGCGCTGGCCGAGGTCGCCGACTCGCTCCAGCTGCGGCGGGGCACTCTCGTCCTCGCGACCGACCCCAGCACGCTCGTCGTCTTGTGGCCGGTGGAAACGCCCGCCGACCTGGAGTCGGCGCGCCAGTTCGTGACCGAGCTTCAAGAGCAGGTGGCGCAGCGCGCGGGACAGCTGGGCGCTCGCGTGCGGGCGGGTATCGGCGGCTATCACCCTGGCTTCCACGGCGTCGCGCGCTCCTACCTGGAGGCGCAGCAGGCGTTTGAGGCCGGGCGCAAGCTCAGGCCCGATTCGGTCATGCACGGCCACGACGAGGTCATCCCGCACCTTGTCCTGGCCCAGAACCCGCTCCTGGCCGAGAGGTTCGTGACCCACAGCCTCGGCCGTCTGATGGACCCGAAGGTGCGCAACCGCGAGCAGCTGCTGGAGACGCTGGAGGCTTACCTGGCCCGGGGGTCGGTCAAGGAGGCCGCGGCTGCGCTGGGGCTTCACCGCCATACCGTCCTGTACAGGCTCGAGAAGCTGCGCGAGCTGCTCGGGGAGGACCTGGAGGTACCCGCCACGCGCCTCCGTTTGCAGCTGGCGTTGGATCTCCAGAAGCTGCTCTGAACTCGAATTGGACCTCGAGTCCAAAGAATCGCCCTAGTTTTCTACTTGGCGCGGCTGCCGATTCTACCTGGCGTCCCTATGCTGGATACATGACGACTAACTCAAACGGTCGCCGCGTGGCTGTCACCGGGATCGGCTTCATCACCCCGATCGGCAACGACATCGAAACCGTCTGGTCGAACATGATCGAGGGCGTCTCTGGAGTGGACCACATCACCCGCTTCAACACAGACGGCTTCGACACCAAGATCGCGGCTGAGGTCAAGGACTTCAACCCCGAGGCCTACATGGACCGCAAGACCGCCCGCCACATCGGGCGCTACTGCCAGTTCGCGCTCGCCGCCTCGAAGCAGGCCCTGTCCATGGCCAACCTCGACCCTGCGCAGATGAACCCGGAGGACGTTGGCGTCATCGTCAGCTCGGGCATTGGCGGCATGGAGGAGATCGAGAAGAGCCACACCCAGCTGATCGAGCGCGGGCCGAAGCGCATCAGCCCGTTCACGGTGCCGATGATGATCGCGGACATGGCCGCCGGGATCGTTGCCATCCACACTCAGGCCGGCGGTCCGAACTACGCCATCGTGAGCGCGTGCGCCTCGAGCGCGCACGGCATCGGCGAGGCCTCGGAGATCATCAAGCGCGGCGACGCGATCGCGATGCTCGCCGGCGGATCGGAAGCCACCATCACGCCCTTGACGATGGGCGCGTTCTGCCAGATCAAGGCGACCAGCGAGCGCAACGACGAGCCTGAGAAAGCATGCCGTCCGTTTGACATCGCCCGCGATGGATTCGTCATGGGCGAAGGCTCGGTGATGTTCGTGCTCGAGGACATGGACCACGCCAAGCAGCGTGGCGCCAGGATCCTGGCCGAGATCGCGGGCTACGGCGCGAGCGCCGACATGTACCACTTCACGGCTCCTCAGCCGGAGGGCAAGGGCGCGGCCCGCGCCATGCGCCAGGCCCTCCAGAAGAGCGGCGTCGACCCGAGCGAGGTCGGCTACGTGAACGCGCACGGCACCTCGACCAAGCTCGGCGACATCGCGGAGACCAGGGCCATCAAGTCCGTGTTCGGCGACCACGCGTACAAGCTGGCTGTGAGCTCGACCAAGTCGGTGCATGGTCACCTGCTTGGTGGAGCCGGCGCCATCGAGGCCGCCGCCTGCGTCCTGGCTCTTGACCGCGGTCTTCTGCCGCCGACCATCAACCTGGACAACCAGGACCCGGAGTGCGACCTCGACTATGTGCCCAACAGGGCGCGCAAGGCGGACGTCAATGTCGCGATCTCGAACTCGTTCGGTTTCGGAGGTCACAACGCGACTCTCGTGATCAAGAAAAGCCCGAACGGGCACCAATAAAGAATTAGGAGGAGGAAGGATTGCCGATGGCAAGCCAACTCAACTTCAAGGAGCTGCAGGACCTCGCGGGCGAGATCCTGGGCGTCGACCCGGATCAGGTCCAGATGGACAAGAGCTTTCAGCGTGACCTGGCCGCGGACTCGCTCGACCTGGTCGAGCTGATCGCCGCGATCGAGGACAAGTACGACGTCGAGCTGCCGGATTCCGAGCTCGAGAACATGAAGATCATCGCCGACCTGTGGAAGTTCTTGGAGCAAAAGACCGCCGAGCGGCTGGAGGCATAGCAGCGATGGCGATCACGACCAACTACCGCACGCGGTCGGACGCCGTGCCGCTCCGCTCGTTCAAGGCCAAGGGCCGCCCGAGCGCGATCGCCGGCGTCGGCGTCTACGCGCCCGACAAGATCATCACGAACTTCGACCTCGAGAAGATGATGGACACGTCCGACAAGTGGATCACCGAGCGCACGGGGATCCGCCGGCGCCATATCGCCGAACCTGGCACGACCACCTTCGAACTCGCGACCAAAGCCGCGCGCTCCGCGCTCGATGCTGCAGGCGTGAGCCCGAAGGACCTGGACATGATCCTGGTCGGCACGTCTTCGCCCGACGGTCCGTTTCCGTCCGTCGCCTGCCGGATCCAGAACGAGCTCGACGCTCCCGGAGCTGTGGCATGGGACACGCTCGCGGCCTGCACCAGCTTCGTCTACGCGCTGTCGATCGCTGACTCGTTCATCGCGACCGAGCGCGCCGACACCGTGCTGGTGGTGGGCGCCGAAGTCCTGTCGCGGATGCTCGATTACTCCGACCGCGGCACCGCCGTGATCTTCGGCGACGGCGCAGGCGCGGCGGTCGTGCGGGCGGCGCCGAAGGGTGCCGGCTTCCTCAGCTGGTGTCTCGGCTCGGACGGGCGCGGCTACGCGCAGGTGACCGCCGGCAACATCGAAAAGGGCGCCTACGCGGCCAAGGACCCGGCGCCGTTCATCGACATGGTCGGTCCCGACGTGTTCAAGTTCGCGGTCGACATCTTCATCCGCCAGGCGACCGAGGTCTGCCAGGCGGCAGGTGTCGGACTCGACGAGATCGACCTGTGGGTCCCGCACCAGGCCAATTTCCGCATCATCGACGCGGCGGCGCGGCGCATCGGGCTTCCGATCGAGCGGGTCGCGGTCAACATCGACGAGTTCGGCAACACGTCGAGCGCGTCGATCCCGCTGGCGCTGGAGGAGGCCATCCGCAAGGGTCGCGTCAAGTCCGGCGACCACGTGCTCCTGGCTGGATTCGGATCGGGCCTCACCTGGGGCGCAACCCTCATGAAGTGGGCCTGAGGCATGACGTGGGCATTGATCTAGCAGGACCCATCGCCCTGCTCTTCCCCGGCCAGGGGGTGCAGAAGCCAGGCATGGGCAAGAACCTGTACGACCGCTACCCGGCCGCCCGCCGGGTATTCGAGCGCGCCGAAGAGGTGCTGCAGATGCCGGTCCGCAAGCTGTGCTTCGAGGGGCCGGTCGAGGAGCTGAACCGCACCGACGTGATCCAGCCTTGCGTGATGACGGTCTGCTGGGCGGCTTACGAGGTATGGCGCGAAAGCTACGGGCTGGAGAACGTGAGCGTGACCGCGGGACACAGCCTGGGCGAGATCGCCTCGCTGGCCGCCGCCGGTTCGATCCCCTGGGAGACGGCCCTGCTGCTCGTCAAGGAGCGCGGCCGCGTCATGGCTGAAGCCGCGGGGACCCACGTCGGGATGATCGCGATCGTCGGGCTCGAGGAATCGCAGGTCGAGAGGATCCGCGTCGAGGCTTCGCAGCTCGGCAGGCTGTGGATCGCCAACCGCAACGCCGACGTGCAGTTCGTGCTCTCGGGCGAGATGGCGGCGGTGCAGGAGGCCGAGCGCCTCGCGGTGGCGGCAGGCGCGCGCCGCGCGCTCATCCTGACGATTCCGCTCGCTGCGCACACGCCCCTGATGGAGGCGGCGGCCGCGGCCTTCCGCAAGGCAGTGGACAGGCTTCCACTCAAAGCGCCGTCGATCCCCATTCTCGCCAACGCGTCAGGCGAGGCCCTGCGTACTGTGGCCGCGCTGCAGGAAGAGCTGCGCCAGCAGATGCTGCGCCAGGTCGACTGGGCGCGCACGATGGTTTCGATGCGCGCGATGAGGGTGCGCACCGTGGTCGAGCTCGGCCCCGGACGCGTGCTCGCCAGCCTGGCCGCCAAGCACATCCCCGGCGTCGACACCTGGAACGCGGACGAGCTGTTCGTAGATTTCGCGGGACCGACCACCGCTTAAGTGGCGGACCTTGACGGCAAAACCGCCCTCGTCACCGGGGGCGGGAAAGGCATCGGTCGCGCGATCAGCGAAGCGCTCGCCGGCATGGGCGCGCGTGTGGTCGTGAATTACCGTTCCGACAAGTCGGCGGCCGAGGAGACCGCGGCTTCATTGCCCAACGCGACTGCGCACCAGGCTGACGTCGGCGACCCGGCGCAGGTCGAAGCGATGGTCAAGGCCATCGGCAAGGTCGACGTGCTGGTCAACAACGCGGGCGCGGTACGCGACAAGCTGCTGATCCAGATGTCGCCCCCCGACTGGGAGGACCTCATCCGCACCGACCTGTTCTCGGCCTTCGCCACCACGCGGGCTGCCATCATGAGCGGCATGATGCGCGCGCGCTGGGGCCGCATCGTGAACATCTCGTCCATCGTGGGTCTGACCGGGAACGCGGGCCAGTCGAACTACGCCGCCGCGAAGGCGGGCCTGATCGGGTTCACCAAGTCGGTCGCGCGCGAGTACGGCTCGCGCAACATCACCTGCAACGCGGTCGCTCCCGGTTACGTGCGCACAGAGCTGACAACCGGATCGCTGACGGACGAGATGGTCTCCGAGCTCGTCAAGATGACTCCAATCAAACGCGAGGCCAGGACGGACGAGGTCGCGGCCACGGTCGCGTTCCTCTGCTCCGAGAAGGCAGGCTTCATCACCGGCCAGGTCATCGCGGTGGACGGAGGCCTCAGTCTCTGATGGCGATCATCGAACGCCACCGCGAAGAGGTCGCGATCCAGGGTGCCGAGCTGCCCGAGATCCTGCTGCCGACGAACTGTCCGGGATGTGGCATCGCGCTCGATCAAGAGGAGCTGCGGTCGCACAACTACGTCTGCCTCAACTGCGCACATCACTTCCGGCTCGGTGCCGACGTATGGATCCCGCTCATTGCTGACAGCGGATCGTGGCAGGAGCGCTGGACCGATGTCCGCTCCCACGACCTGTTGAACTGGACCGTGCCGAAGCCTTACCAGGAGACCGTCGAGCGACTGCTCGAGGATGGCCTGAACGAGGCGGTGCGCACCGGCACGTGCACGGTCGCTCACCAGCCCATCTGGCTCGCCACCTTCGACTTCGGCTTTGTCGGCGGGACGCTGTCCATCGTCGCCGGCGAGCGCCTGGCCCGGGGCATGGAGCAAGCCGCCTTGTCCAGAACTCCGTACGTGCTCGTGTCCGCATCCGGCGGTGCGCGCATGCAGGAAGGTGTTCTCGCGCTGATGCAGCTGGCCAAGGTCAACGCCGCGGTGGGCCGACTGCACAGCTCGGGCGCGCCGTTTTTCTCCGTGTTGACCGACCCGACGTTCGGCGGCACCGCCGCATCGCTGGCGCTTCTGGGCGACATCAACATCGCTGAGCCGGGGGCCGCAATCGGCTTCACAGGCCCGCGCGTGATCAAGCAGGCGACGTACGCCGACCTGCCTCCTGGATTTCAGAGCGCCGAGTTCCAGCTCGCGCACGGGCAGGTCGACATGGTCGTGCCACGCACCGAGCTGCGCCCCTTGCTGGCTCACCTGCTCGAGATGTATCCATGAGCGTCTGGGAGATCGTCGAGCTGGCGCGGCACCCGGACCGCCCGTACTCGCTCGATTACATCCGCCGCCTCGCGCCTGACTTCATCGAGCTGCACGGCGATCGCCTTTCCGCCGACGACCCGGCGCTGGCCGGCGGAATCGGCACGTGGCACGGCCGGACGACCATGTTCCTGGGCCACCAGAAGGGCCGCAGCCTGAAAGAGCGCGTGGCGCGGAACTGGGGAATGATGCACCCCGAGGGATACCGCAAGGCGCTGCGGCTGGCGGACCACGCGGCGAAGTTCGGCTTTCCGATCGTCTCCCTGATCGATACGCCCGGCGCGTATCCCGGGGCGGGCGCCGAGGAACGGGGCATCGCCGCCGCGATCGCGCACGCGATCATGGAGTGGTTTCGGGTCCCGGTCCCGATCGTCGCGGCGGTGATCGGCGAGGGGGGAAGCGGGGGCGCGCTCGGCATGGGCGTCGCGGACCGCGTGATCATGCTCGAGAACTCGATCTACTCCGTCGCCTCCCCCGAAGCGGCCGCCTCGATCGTGTGGCGCGACAACTCGCGCAAGGTCGAGGCCGCGGAGCAGCTGCAGCTCACCTCGCGCGAGATCGTCGGCATGGGTGTCGTCGAGGAGGTCGTGCCAGAGCCGAAGGGAAGCGCCAGCGCGGACTATGACGCGGCGGCCAGGGCCCTGGACGAAGCTCTGTGGCGCCACATGAAGCCGCTGCTGGATCAGTCCTCATCTGAGCTTCTGCAGCATCGCTACGACAGGTTTCGCTACATCGACTCTCTGATCAGCGCCGAGCCGCACTTCGGTCCGAAAATCGACTAAGGCGCGGGTGAGGGCTGCGGCCCTCCCCCGCGGAACCCCCTCCCGGGGGTGCCCGCGACGTGGGGAGGCGATTGGAGTGAATCGCCGGGTGACGGCCGGGGTAAACCCGGCCTAGGGTCAACACCCGTCCAGAGGCCCGGGTGAGGACTCTGTCCTCCCCCGCGGGACCCCCTCCTGCGAGGTGGGCCGCCACGCGGGGAGGCGTTTGGAAGCTGGCGTGGGGTGACGGCCGGGGTGAACCCGGCCTACGATCCGCACTCGTGATTGTCAATTGAGAGTCGTCGCCCAGCGTGTCGCCTCCGGCTCTGTGAGCTGGGAGGAAGGCGGAACGCAACACCGTGCAACCATCGGCCACGGATTCGTGTTGTTGGTGGGGGCGGCGGGTGATGACGAAGAAAGCGCGGTGCGGCGTCTGGCGGACAAGATCATCGATCTCCGCGTGTTCGCCGACGAGGCCGGGAAGATGAACCTCAGCCTGGTCGACGTGCACGGCGAGGCGCTGATCGTGTCGCAGTTCACGCTGTTCGCGGACATGAGCCGGGGCCGCCGGCCGAGCCTGCTGAAGGCAGGCGACCCGGCACGCGCCGAGCAGCTCTACGAGTCGTTCGTGCAGCAGTTTCGCGCGCGCGGAATAGAGACCCGGACAGGCAGCTTTGGAGCAGTCATGCGGGTGGGTATCGAAAACGACGGCCCGGTCACGCTCGTGCTCTCTACCGACGAGTGGCAAACCCGTGTCTGATTCCAGGCGCCGCCTCCTTCCGTACGCGGCTCTGATCACTCTCGCGCTCATCTGGGGCGGTTCGTTCCTCGCGATCAAGGTCGCGGTGCGAGACATGAGCCCAGAGGTGCTCCTTCTGCTGCGCTCGCTCACGGGTTTCCTTGCGCTGGCTCTGATCATCCTGCTGACCGGCAGACCTCTCTTCGGTCACGGGTGGCGCGGTCGCGTCGGTTCATTTGCGTTCATGGCCGTGACCAACTCCGTGGTGCCGTGGATCGCCATCGCCTGGGGCGAGACGGAGATAAGCAGCGGGCTTGCGAGCATCCTGAACGCCACGACGACCCTCTGGACTGCCGTGCTGATCTTCTGGGTGGTGCCGTCGGAGCGGCCGAGCGCGCTCAACTATCTCGGGGTACTGATCGGATTCGGAGGCGTGGTCGTGCTCGTCTATCCGGAACTCTCGGCGCATGGAATATCGGGCAGCTTTCTCGGTGCGGTTGCGGTCCTGGTGGCCTCGTTGTCATATGCCATCAACGCGCTCTACCAGCGCCGGAAGATGCGGAGCGTGAGTGTGCACGAGGTAAGCCTGGGTCAGCTGGCCGCGGCCGTCGTCTTCGCGGTCCCCATCGCAGCGCCATCGCTGCCGCAGGTGCACATCCAGCTGGAGTCGCTCGCTGCGGTCATCGCGTTGGGCGCGCTCGGAACGGGGGTCGCGTATCTCCTTTACTACTACGTGATGAACACGCTCGGTGCCGTACGCGCGGCCGGCGTCACCTTCCTCGTGCCGGTGACTGCGGTTTTCTGGGGCGCCGCTTTGCTCAAGGAGAGCATCACGGTGCCCATCCTCATCGGAATGACCGTGATCCTCGCGGGCATCATCTTGACCAGCGTGCGACGCGCCCCGCGCCAAGAGCCCGCTGCCCAACCTGACTCCGCCGCCGCTTGACCGAATATCTGGCGGAGCACGTGGAACAGGTCCGGCTGGCGGCAGAACGAATCCGCACCTACGTACGCCGCACCCCAGTGCTGACGAGCGATCTCGATCCCGACCTGAGGCTGAAGCCGGAGTGCTTCCAGGTCACCGGCTCGTTCAAGCCCCGCGGCGCTTTCAACGCTGTGCTGGCGCTGTTGGAGGAGGGAACGCGGCCGCGGGGCGTGATCGCGGTCAGCTCGGGCAACCACGCACAGGCGGTGGCGCTCGCGGCAGCGACGGTCGGACTGCCGGCCTTGATCCTCATCCCCGAGGACGCCAACCCGGCCAAGGTCGCGGCCACTCGCGCGCTTGGCGCGGAGGTGATCCAGGAGGGCATCACGTTCGCCAACCGGGAGCAGCGCCTCCGCGAAATGATGGCCGAGCGCGGCTTCGTGCTCGTCCACCCCTTCAACGACTGGAACGTGATCCACGGCCAGGGCACCGCGGCGCGGGAGCTGCTCGAGGACGAGCCCGACCTCGAGGTGATCGCGGCGCCGTGTGGGGGAGGCGGCCTGCTTTCCGGCACCGCGATCTCGGCCAAGAGCCACCGCGACGGGGTCAAGGTCGTGGGGGTCGAGCCGGAGGCGGCCGACGATGCCTACCGGACGTGGAAGTCGGGCAGCATTCAAACGCTCGCGGCATCTCCCGCGACTCTCGCCGACGGCGTGCGCACCACCGCCATCGGTGCGCGTAACTTCGAGGTGATGTTCGGCAACCGGTTGGTGGACGAGATCGTCACGGTCACAGAGAACGAGATCGCCGACGCAGTCAGGGTCGCCTGGACGCGGCTGCACCTGGCCCTCGAGCCGACCGGTGCGCTCCCCCTCGCCGCCTACCTTTCGGCCAAGCTGCCCAAGGGGCGCAGCGGCCTGGTCCTCAGCGGCGGCAACGCCAACCTTCAGACCGTGGCTAAACTGCTCGGAACCTGATGATTCCAGTCAAGGAAGTGATGACCCGAAACGTGATCACGTTTCGCGAGGACACGCCGGTCGAGGAGATCGCGAGCACGCTCACGTCGAAGCGGATCACGGGTGCGCCGGTCGTCGCGAACGAGGGCCATGTAGTCGGCATCGTCTCCGAGACGGACGTCTTCTCGAAGAAGGGAAAGACCGCGCGCGAGATCATGAGTCCGCGCGTCATCTCGGTTACCGAGGAAACCGGGATCGACGAGGCGGCCAGGCTTCTCATCGGCGAGCGCATCCGCCGCGTGCCTGTGATTAGAGGAGGCAAGATGGTCGGACTCCTCAGCAGGTCCGACGTGCTCGACTTCTTCGCCAAGACTCGGTGGACGTGCAACGTGTGCGGCTGGTGGGAGCGGAGCCTGGAGCGCCCGGTGCGCTGCTTCTCGTGCTCGAGCACCGACCTGCAGCTGGAGCGTGCCGATCCCGGACACTAGGTCATCGATCGGCCTGTCGCTGAAGGCGCAGAGCTTCACGGAGTCGGTCATCCGCGAGATGACGCGCCTCAACCTGGCGCTGCATGGTCCTGAGCAGGCGGTCAACTTCGCGCAGGGATTCCCTGATTTCGATCCCGACGTCCGCATCATCGACGCCGCGGCCCAGGCGCTTCGCGCCGGTTACAACCAGTACGCGACGACATGGGGAGCCCCGCAGCTGCGCAACGCGGTGGCGCGGAAACATTCGGCCGCGTGGGGCCGCACCGTCGATCCAGACCGTGAGGTGACCGTCTCGTGCGGCGCGACAGAGGCGATGATCGCGGCCATGCTGGCCGCGGTCGACCCGGGCGACGAGGTGATCATCTTCGAGCCGTTCTACGAGAACTACGGTCCGGACTGCGTGATCAGCGGCGCGGTCCCGCGCTACGTCGCGCTTCGTCCGCCGGACTGGTCGTTCGACCCCGACGAGCTGCGAGCCGCTTTCAACGACAAGACGCGCGCGATCGTGATCAACACGCCGCACAACCCGACGGGCAAGGTCTATTCGCTGTCCGAGCTCGATCTCATCGCCGGGCTGTGCATCGAGCATGGCGCGATCGCGATCACCGACGAGATCTACGAGCACCTCGTCTATCGCGGACGGCACATCAGCATCGCCACGCTGCCGGGTATGGCGGAGCGCACGATCACGATCAGCGGCGCGAGCAAGACCTACTCGGTGACGGGGTGGCGCATCGGATGGCTGATCGCTCCGCCCTCGATCACAGCGGGCATCCGCAAGGTGCACGACTTTCTCACCGTGGGCGCGGCGCACCCGCTGCAAATCGCGATCGCCCAGGCGCTCGAGCTCCCCGCGTCCTTTTACGTCGAGCTGCTCGGCGACTACCAGGAGCGCCGCGATGCGATCGTCGGCGGGCTGCAGGAGTACGGCTTCGAGGTGTCGGCCCCCGACGGGGCTTACTACGTGATGGCGGGGATCGAGTCGTTCGGTGCCGCGGACGACATCTCGTTCGCGCGACGACTGATCGAAGAGGCGGCGGTGGCGACCGTTCCGGCCTCGAGCTTCTACCACGACCCCGCCCTGGGTCGCCGCCACATCAGGTTCAGCTTCCCGAAAAAGATCGAGACGATCGAACGGGGGCTGGCGGCGCTTCGGCCGTTGCGGTCTTAACAGGCTGGGTTCCAACCCGACTTTTCGACGCCTAGCCTGTCGTCATGCGCCAATTCCTTCGCTCCCCGCTCACATGGATGGTGGTCGCCGAGTTCGTCGTCGTCGGCGTGCTTGTGGTTGTCGCCTGGACCGCGGTCACGGCCGCCACGAGGCCGGCGCTTGCTTCCCCCACCAACCAGCTGCCCGACTCGCTGAGCGACTCGAGCGCGCTGCCGGACCTACCCCTGCTCACCCCAGGTGCTCGCGGCCCGTCGCCGGGGCTCAACCTCGACAGCCGGTTCTGGCGGACACGGCTGGCCGAGCTGAACCGCGACCAGGCTCTTCTCGCCCAGCTCGAATGGCGCATCGTCCACAGCGCCATGGACGCGATGAAGCGCTACCTCGAGACGGTCGTGCTGCCCGCTGTCCAGCGAGCCGAGAAGAGCGGAGGCTGAGGGAAGTTGAGCTAGCTAGCCCTTTTCGGCCGACATCGTGACGTTGCCGTTGAGCGTGGCGCCGTCCTCGACCGTGAGGCGGCTGACCCTCACGTCGCCGTTCAGCCGGCCCGAGCCGCCGAGCGTGAGGCGCTTTTTGGCCGTCACGTTGCCGGTGACCTGGCCGCGGACGTTGACGTTGGACCCCTCGATCGCGGCCTGGATGTTGGCGGTCGAGTCGACCGTCACGTCCCCGCTCGCCTTGAGGTCGCCCTCGACGTTGCCCGCGATCTTGAGGTCGCCCTGGATCTCCAGGCGGCCCTGCAGGATGTCGCGCGGGCCGAGGCTGACGACGTTGTTACCGCCGTTCTGCGACGTACCGGATGCCTGAACGGCGGTTTTTTCAGCTGAAGCCATGGAATCCTCCACTACGTTTTCCATACTGTCATCCCAACTCTGGCAACCATTCGGACTTGCGCCCGATAAAAGGGCTGAGCCGGGATTTCAGGGAGCTAGCATCGTAACAGCCGTGCCCCCAGGCGTCGACAAAGGATAAGCATCACACCCGTGGCCTTGATGAACCCCGATTCTTCGGACGAGATGGTCGACCACATGGTCGACTTCTTCGACCGCATCGCTCCCGTCTACGACACCTGGGCGGGCGGGCAGCACGGGCGCGTGGCGTCGCGGCTGGTGGACCTGGCCGCGCCCGCCAAGAACGAGCAGGTGCTCGACGTTGGTACGGGCACCGGACTGGTGGCGCACCTGGTCGGACCGCGCGTGAACCCGGGCCTGGTGATCGGAATCGACCTTTCCTCGAACATGCTGTCCATTGCTCGTTCGCGGATGGCGAAGAACATCCAGTTCGTCGGCATGGCGGCTGAGAACCTGGTCTTCAGGCCGGCGACGTTCGACCTGGTGACGATGGGCGAGGCCCTGGCCTACTTCGCCGATCCGACCACCGCCCTCGAAGAGGCGAACCGGGTGCTGCGCCCAGGCGGACGGCTCGCGGTCTCGTGCCAGCGGCGGAGCCTCAGCACGCGGGCCCAGGACCTGTTCTTCCAGGGCCTGGTTCCGCTCGCCCGGCGGCATTACCTGAGCCTGCCCCGCTACAGCTCCGAGCGCGCCAGGTTCGGGGAGCCAGAGGTGCTGCCGCAGCTCCTCTCGGCGGCAGGTTTTGAGATGACGCGGCTGACGGAGATGGTGACGGGCGGCCGGGCGAACGGCGCGCGCGAGTGGACCGAGCTGATGGCGGGGGCGGGTCCCCTTCCCAACACGCTGATCCGCGCCCTTGGACCGCGTTATCGAAGCGAGCTCGAAGCGGAGGTCGAATTGGCGATGGCGAGCCTGGGCGACCCCGACGACGCGTTCAGATATCACCACTCGTACGTCGTGGCGGTAGCGACAAAGCGCTAGTCCTGTGGTGTAGGCCCGACTTTGCCGGGCCGTCCGAGCCGCGTCGATTTCGGTCTCCCAGCGGTTCCGTGCGGAGGGTAAATCAAGAAAATCCCCAACCCCGGGAAGGTGAGCAGGGCCGCGAGTGACGGTCGAGGAAGCAGAAGGGCGTTCGGTAGAAGTCCGGCGAGCGGCCCGATGAGCGGAAACCGGAGGTTTCCGCTCATACCTTTCAGATATCACCACTCATACGTCGTGGCGGTAGCGACCAAGCGATAACGACCGCCGCCAGCAGGCAAACGGCGGCGGCGATGAGGAAGATCTCCCGGTACTCCTGAAGAAACGCCGCCGCCACGAGCTGCTCGAGGTGCTTGACCCGGGCGCGCAGGTCGGGGTCCGTCAGCACCGGGGTGCCAAGGATCTGGTGGAAGCGGTGCAGCCCGAATGCGGTGAGCGCCGACAGACCGACCAGCATCCCCATCGTGCGCGCCAGCACGACCAGGCTCGTGGCCAGGCCGTGGAACCGGCCTCGGGTCAACGCCAGAACAGAGGCGGTGAGGGGAGCGATCACGAGGCCGAAGCCGAGCCCGCACAGGCCAAGGGCGATGTCGGCCTGTCGCAACGGGCCGGCGTGGAGCGAGAGCTCGTCCGCACGCCATCCCGCCATCTGCACGAAGGCGATGGCCGAGAGCACGATCCCGGCCGCGGCGGTCGCCCGGTCCCCCAGACGGCCCGCCAAAAGACCACCCGCGAGCGCACCGACCGGCAGGCCGACCAGGAACTGGGTCAGCAGCAGGCCGGACCCGAGCTCATCGAGGTTGAACACGAGCCGGCCCAGGAGGGGCACGTCGACGAGGGTCACGATCAGGGCCGCGCCGATGAGCACATTGGCGGCTGTGGCGCCGGCGAAGGCGCGGCTCCGCAGCAGATCGCGCGGAATCAGGGGTTCGAGCCTGCGGAGCTGGCGCCAGCCATAAACGCCCAGCACGACCACCGCCGCGATTGCTGCCGGCAGAAAAAGTGTGTTGGTCGCTCGGTGCTGGGGGTCGTCCGGATAGAGCGCGAGTACGAGCAGGCCCAGTCCGGCGCCCAACAGCGTCGCGCTGGGCCAGTCGATTGAAGAAGCGGGGGCGGGTTCGGCCGCCTTCACGCGGCGAGCTCCGAGGACCAACCCGGCTGTGCACACAGCGGCCAGCGGCAGGTTCAGCCAGAACACGAATCGCCAGCCGCCCGCGCCGGCGGCCGCCGCGGCGAGACCGGCTCCGTACAGCGGACCGAAAACGCTGCCCGCCTCTTGCAGCGCGGCGATCGAGCCGAGCGCAACTGTGCGCGAGCGGTCCTGATACAGGTCGGCGGCCAGCGCGAGCGAGAGCGGGACCAGTCCCCCGCCACCAAGTCCCTGGACGAAGCGGCCCGCGACGAGCCAGGGCAGGCCGGCAAAGTCCCAGAGTCCCGCCGTGGCTGTCATCACAGAACCCAGCGCAAAGGCCCCCATGCACACCGCATACACGGGGACGCGGCCGCGCACGTCCGAGTACGCGCCGAGCAGCGGCATCGCCACCACGTACCCGGCGAGAAATCCCGTGACGATTGGCGTCGCCTGCTCAAAGTGCTCGATGGTCAGGCCGACGTCGCCGGCCATCGCCGGGAGCAACGTGACCACCACGTAGGCGTCGAGGGCGGCGACGAAGAGCCCCGCACCCGCCAGTCCGAGCAGGACCGACTTCGGCAAGGCTAGCGAGTAGAGGACGCGGCGCTGGGCGAGGTGATAGTGACCGCGGAGTCGAACCCGCTGATGTCGACCTGCACCGCGGCGTCCAGGCCGCCGTCGCCGAAGGCGCCTGTGAGCACAGCCTTGCGGATCAGGTGGTTGGTGGTGTCGACCCAGACCCGTGCGGCGACGGGACCACTCGAGTTCAGCTGCGCGAGCAGGCTTCTTACCTGCTCCGGCGTATACGTGGTTGAAACCTGGTAGGCGCTCGCGCCGGCCACCTGGTCGGTGGAGACGTACTTCGGGCTCGAGCCCGCGGGTATTACGGCGGGCAGGCCGGTGGTCGAGTCGAAAAGTTTCGCCATGTCCGGGAAAGCCGCGGCTTCCGGACCCGTGACTTCCTGCAGGGTAGAAAACGGCACGTGGAGGTAGACATGACCGCCCGCGATCACGACCTCGAGCCCGATCGTGACGCCCTGCTGCTTGACGGTGTAGATCGTGTCGCTGTCCGATGGCAGCCTGACTGCGGTTTTCGCGCTGACCAGCGTGAATCCCTGGAGGCTGACGCTGCCCTTGGTCAGCTTGAGGGTGGCGCTGACCGTTTTCAGCTTGCTCATCGCTGCCGCGCCGTCGCGCAAGACTTTCGCCGCGTCGACTTGCTCACCGCCTACGCATGCGCTGAGCAACAACGCGACAACTGCCGGGCCGACGATTCGTCTCACGTTCGGGCGCGGACGATCAGCCGCACCGGGCGGTCGTAAAAGATGTATTCCCAGGCCCAGTTGACGAGGACCACGACACGGCTGCGAAAGCTGACCACATTGACCAGATGGACCGCGAGCCAGAAAACCCAGCCTGGAAACCCAGAGAGGTGGACGCTACCAAGCTGCGCGACGGCGGAATTCCGGCCGATGGTTGCCATGATCCCGGGGTCCCTGTACTCAAACGGGCGCGGTTCGCGATCGGCGAGCGCGTCTCGGATCGCCTTCGCCACGTACCGGCCTTGTTGCATGGCGACGGGAATCAGCATCGGCAGCGGAGCGCCGCCATCGGTCGCGCCGGCGAGGTCACCGATCACGAATACTTCTGGATGTCCTCGTATCTGCATCGACGGTTCAACCTTGATCCGGGATTGGCGCACCAGCGGTACACCGGTGGCCTGGGCAAGAGCGGATGCTTTGACGCCCGCGGTCCAGATCACGGTGCGCGCGTTTATCTCCTCGCCGCCGGCCAGTTTCACGGCGGAATCGGTCACGGCCTCGACCTTTGTCTCAAGCATCACCTCGATGCCCTTGCGCCGCAGAGAGTGCAGCGCGGCCTCGCGTAACGACGGGACAAACTGAACGAGCACATGGGGCGCTGCCTCTATAAGCACCACCCGGACCTCGTTTATGTCGAGGTCGCGATAGTCCTTGCGCAGCACTAGCCGGATCAGTTCGGAGGTGGCCCCGACCATCTCGACGCCGGTCGGCCCGCCCCCGACGACGATGAAGGTGAGCATCGCCCGGCGCTGCTTCGGGTCGTCCGTCCAGCGCGAAGCCTCGAACTGGGACAAGATGTGGTTGCGGATGGCCAGGCCCTCGTCGAGGTCCTTCAAGCCAAGCGTATGCTCCGCCAGCGACGAGTTGCCGAAGTAGTCGCTCTGCGCGCCCGTCGCCAGGACGAGGTAGTCATAAGCGATCGCACCGTGGTCGGTGATGAGCTGGTGTCCATCCAGGTCGACTCCCGTGATGGAAGCCTGCCGAAAATCAGCGTTGGCCAGGGGCCGGATCAGCTGCCTGACCGGGCGTGCGATCTCGCCCGGGTCGAGCAGCGCCGAGGCAACCTGATAGAGCAGCGGCGTGAACAGGTGGTAGTTGTTGCGGTCGACGAGCGTCACATCGACCGGTTTGTACTTCAGGCCCCGAGCGCACGTCAGCCCGCCAAAGCCGGCGCCCGCGATGACGACACGCGGACGCTTCATTGCGGCGGGTAGCGCCGGCCTCCTCCACTCCGCCTACGGTTGGCCATCTTCTCCAGCGCGGGTGCACCGCCCGTGAGCTGGAGCAGCGACTTGGGAAGCTTCTGCTTTTTCTTGAGCACCGGTTCGAACAGGTCGCCGTGCTTCTCCACGCGCTTGAGCACCTGCGCCGAATCGAACACCAGGAGGCTCGGGTCCTTCGCCTTGAGGCACTTTTCGACCTCGTCCCACGTCACAGGCGTCGACACGGTCGGCCGTGCACGCGCCCGCAGGGAGTAGACGTTGATCGTCGTCTTGTACTGGTCGTTCTGGCTCCAGTCGATCAGCACCCGTCCCGTACGCAGCTCCTTCAGCTGCTTGTGCACCGCGAGGTCGGGATGCTTCTCCTCGAAATACTGTGCGAGTCCTTTCGACACGACTTTGGTCTCGACGTACGTGTCCTTGGTATTGAGCGGAACGTAAAGCTGCAGGCCCTTGGAACCCGACGTCTTGGCGTAACACTCGAGGCCATGCTCTGCAAAAAGATCGCGGAGCATGAGCCCGATGCGGCAGCACTCGACGATCGTCGCGGGCGGCCCGGGGTCGAGGTCGAATACGAGCGTGCGGGGCTCCGGCAGCTTGTCGGCGTACGAGAGCGAGGTGTGGAACTCGAGAGTTGCAATTTGCGCGAGCCAGACCAGCGTGGGCAGGTCCTGGCAGAGGCAGTAATACATGTCGCGGTTGTTGCCCCCGCTCCACACCGTTGCCGTCTGCACCCATGGCGGCCGGTGCTTGGGGCAGTTTTTCTCGTAGAAGAACTCGCCGTCGACCCCGTTCGGATAGCGCTTTAGGGTCAGGGGATGGTCGCGAGTGTGGGGAAGAAGGACGGGCGCGATGCGCGTGTAGTAGTCGATGACCTGCCCCTTGGTGAACCCGACCTCTGGATAGAGCA
>Ga0209057_1000115_pt1 | contig 67427 bp, 54 predicted proteins | sample GraSoiAngelo_146_FD_185903 | JGI IMG/M metagenome (GOLD analysis project Ga0209057, IMG submission 185903) | Grasslands soil microbial communities from the Angelo Coastal Reserve, California, USA - 14_1009_05_30cm (SPAdes) (version 2) | ecosystem: Environmental > Terrestrial > Soil > Grasslands ...
GACACGGATTGGCGGCCTTCACCGTGACCCACGGCCTGATGTCGCCGCTGAACGATCCGACGGCGACACACACCACGAACAGGAAAACCACAACACGCCGCAGCTGCTTGATCAGAGTTCGCATTCGCATCCTCGACACGGAAGACGTGGACGATTTGCTCCGGGCATTGAGCAAAGCGCCGGCCGCATCACGTGCGGGGACACGAAGGCAGGCGAATGTGTCAGTTACTTGGCGTTTCCGCGCGCTTACCCGGAAACGCGACCAGAAAGCTCTGCGTGGGAGATGACTATTATCTACGGTTTTCGGGCTTAGCGCTCGACGAGATGCTGACTGATGGCGAACAGCGCGAGCTCGAGACGATTGGTGACGTGAAGCTTGTTGTAAATCCGCGTCAGGTGATGCTTCACCGTCTCCTGACTGAGCGAGAATCGCTGCGCCATTTCCTTGTTGCTGTAGCCGGCAGCGACCGCGGCGACGATTTCGAGCTCGCGCGGCGTGAGCCCGAACTTCGGTTCCGACGACGCGAACATCTGCGTGCGAAGCGTTTCGACGAGCCCCGACACGCTTTCGCGGCCGATCCAGTACTGGCCGGCCATGACCATGCGCATCGCCTTCATGAGCAGCTCGGAGGCGGAATCCTTCATCACGAGGCCACGCGCCCCGAGCTGCAGCGCCTTGACGACCTCGTCGCGCTCGATGTTGGCCGTCAGGAGAATCGTGCGCGTCGCCAGCGGCACGCCGTTGAGCGCGCGCAGTACTTCGAGGCCCGGCAGGCCCGGCATCGCGAGATCGAGCAGCAGGATGTTCGGCTCGATTCGGCGCGTCACTTCGACGGCGCCGTGGCCGTCGACCGCCTCGCCGACGACGGCGAAGTCCTGCTCCGCCTCGAGGAGCTTGCGGAGCCCGTCGCGCAGAATCGGGTGATCATCGGCGATGACGACCTTGGTCTTATCCATGGGCCTCGCGCGACACCCACACTTCGACGCGCGCGCCCTGACCGGGCGCCGATTCGATGGCGAGCCTGCCGCCGATCGATCGCACACGCTCCTTGATGACGACCGGACCCTTCCGGCCGACCTCGAGATCCGCGTTCGTGTACCGGCCGACGAATCCAAACCCCTGACCGTCGTCGTCGACCTCGAACTTGAACTGATTGTCTGGCGCGCTGACGCGGACGATGACGTTGCGCGCGCCGCTGTGTTTGCGGACGTTGACGAGCGCTTCCTGGACGATGCGCGCGATCTCGCCGCAGATATGCGGCGGCAGCGTCACCTCGTCGACCTCCGAGGCGAAATGGGCGGTGATGCCGGTCTGCCGCTGAAACCGCTCGGCGAGATCGGCGAGGTACTCGAGGAGATGGCTCGCGTCGATCGACAGCGGCCGCATGTGCTGAATCAGATCGCGCAGCTCGACGATCTCGCGCCGCAGCATCTGCTGGATGTGACCCAGCTGCGCCGTCGCGGCGTTGCCCTCGGTCTCCGCCAGGCGCCGCCACACGTCGACCTGCATCTCGAGGCCGATGAGCGATTGAATGACGCCGTCGTGCAGCTCGCGCGCGACGCGCGCGCGCTCGGCCGCGCCGCCGCGCGACTGCATCTCCGCCTGCACGTCGAGCGTGTGCAGCACGAGCCCCGCCTGGCGCATCACCGTGTCGAGGAGGCGGAGCGGGCGTGCGCCGCCGGCGGCGTCCAGCACGAAGAGGCGGTCGGTCCATTCGGCGCCGAACGAGCCTGAACAGACGAGCAGCGAGTCGAACGGGTGCGCCTCGAGAAATGCCGGCGGCAACGCGACGTCGATGCGCTCGAGGCGATTGTCGCCGCGCAGCGCGCAGGTCGCGATCCGACGGCTCTTGGTCCCGCTCTCCGCGTCGGCGCGCCACGGTTCGACTGGAGCGGGGAAGAAGTACTTGTCTGCGTCGGTCGACGACCCTTCCGTATGCGTCACCACGGTTTTACCCGCAGCCAGTTGGGCATCCCAGATATGCACGCGCAACTGGGCGCGGTCGTGGGTCACGGCGACGATAGCGCGGCCATTGAGATGTGAAAGCAGACTGCCGAGGACGATTTCCATCGCCTCGCGCACGTCGGCGGCGGACCGGAGCCGATCCATGGTCCGGACCGACAGCGCCGCGTCCTCGCGCTCCCGCGCCGCTCTGCGAGCGATGCGAAACGCAATGGCGAGAGCGATTGCGAGAGCCCCGTACCCCAGGGTCAGAAGCACAACCGCTGGAATTATTCTGTACCGTGGACGATGACGCAAGCCGACAGTGCTGAATTCTTTGGACAGCACTGTCGGGCCGCCGCCCTAAAGCGCCGGTATTTCAGCGGGGCGACTGCTTTTTGGCGAGGGAGCGATAGTACTCCTCGATAGCCGTCCGGAACCCTTCCGGGACCTGATCCGACCCGGAAAGGGACAGCGATTCGTTGGCCGCGTCCGTCTTGCGGCGGAGCGAGAACTCGAATTTCTTCATCTTGTCGGTGACCTGCGCCTGCAGCTGCGCCAGGCCATTCGGGTCGGCGTAGAGGCGATCGTTGTCGAAGCGATACAGGTCGCGAATGATGTCGTCGAGGTCGCGCGGGTTGACGTTGTTCTGCTGGAGCTGCCTGCGCAGCGCCTCGGCGTCGGTCGCCCATTCGCGGAAGTCGCGGCGGAACTGCCGGACGTCGTTCGGATCCCAGTAGCCGCCGTACCAGCCGCCCCAATTGCGCGCGTCGCCGCGATAGGCGCCGCCGCCGTACGCGCCGTCGGTCGACCCGCCGTTCGGCTGCCCGTTGTTCGCGGCGCCGCCCTGCTGTCCCTGCTGGCCGTTCTGCGCGCTCTGCGAACCCTGCGACCCCTGCGAGTTTTGAGAACCTTGCGAACTCTGCGAGTTCTGCGACCCCTTTGAACGCTGCTGCCGCTGGCGCGCCTGATCGCGCATCCGCTGGTCGAGCGATTCGAGGCCGCGCGCGATGTCGCGCGCCTTGTCGGCGGCGCGCGACATCGAGTCCTGCTTGGCCTGCCTGCCCATCGAGCCGGCCGCCTCGTTGATCTTCCGCGACAGCGCCTCGAGGTTGTTGCTGATGCTCTCTTCCATCGCGGGCGCGTACTGATTGGGCGACCCGTTCAACGCCGAGCGCGAGTAGCGAATCATTTCGCGGATGCGCTTGTCGCGGATGCTGCCCGCGGCCTCGTCGAGTTTGCGCGCGGCGTCCTTCTCGTCGCGGCGCATCGAGTTGGCCAGCTTCTCGAGCTCGTTCTGCAGGTCCGCAACGTTCTTGTCCATCGCGTCCTTGCGCTGACCGAGCTGCTGCGCCTTCTCCTGACGTCCGGCTTGCGACCCCTGCGCGTTCTGCCCGTTCTGCGGCGAACCTTCCGCGCCCTGGTCGAGCCCGTTCACATCCTTGGCGATGTCCCTCTGTTCCGACGCGAGCGCTTCGGCCTCGCGCTGCACCCGCTGGATGTCGCGGTCGCCGCGGCCGCCCTGATTGCGTTCGAGCTGCTGCTGCGCCTCGCGCAGCCGCTGCAGCGCCTCGTTGGCCTGCGCGCCACCGTCGCGCGATCCGTTCGCCGCGGCGCGCCGTGCGGCGTCGGCAGCGTCCTGCAGCCGCCGCATCGCGTCGGTCACTTCCGGCCGCTGCTGCTCGCGCGTCAGCTGCTGCAGCTGCCGCACGGCTTTCTCCAGTTCATCAGCCAGGGCGCGCTGCGACGATCCGCCGCCGCCCGAGGAGCTCTGTCCCGCCTGCAGCGCTCTGCGCTGCCGCTCGAGCTCCTGCTGCTGCCGCCGCGCGAGCTCCTTCAGCTTCTCGACGAGCTGATCGATCTGCTGATCGCCCTGCTGCTGCTCGGCGCGCTGCTGCATCTCGTACTGATTCGCCAGCTTGTCCAGCTCCAGCTCGAACAGATCGGCGAGATCCTCGGCCATCTGTCCCTGTCCGCCGCCTCCGCCGCCGCCCTGCTGCATCGCCACCTGGACTTCGTACGCCTGCTCGGCGTCCTGCAGCAGCTTCAGCGCGCGCTGCTCGGGCTGCAGCGCGTCGTCGGCCTTGAGTGCCTTCAGCTGCGCTTCGGCCGCCTTCATCTCCTCGACCGCTTTCGGCAGCGTCTCGGCGATGTTGTTGAAGCTCGGATCGACCGCGCCAAGGCGCGCCTTCAGCTTCTGCACCAGATCCTCGACCTGTTCGCGGAGCTTCGCCTGCGCGAGATTCATGAACACCACGTTCTCGCGGAACTTGTCGGGCTTCGTCTTCGCCTTGTCGCGGACGATGTTGAAGGTCGCGGCGACGATCTCGCGCTGCTGCTGCGACAGCTGACCGACCTGCTGTCCGCCGCCGCCTCCGCCGCCGCCCATCGCCTGCGACTGCGCCGCGCGGTAATCCTTCTTGAACGGACGAATCTGCACGAAGTAGATGTCGCTCGTGGCCGTTTTCGGACCGGCGACCGTGTCGGTATCGGTGGCCTTGGCGAAGTACGAGACGAAGTCGCCCGGCTTCAGCCCGAGCTCCTCGAGATAAATCGTATGGCTGCCGCTGACTTCGGCGAGCGGTTTGCCGCTGAACAGATTCACGGACTTCTGCGCGCCGCCGTTGACCGAGTAGTACAGCTGCAGGTTGCGGACGCCGTAGTCGTCGTCGGCGCGCGCTTCGAGGAACAGCTCCTCGACCGGCGTCGCCTGCGAGTCGCGGCCCGGCTTGCTGAAGCGCACCATCGGCGCCTGATCGTCGATGACGTCGATCGTGTACTGCGGCGACGCATCGACTTTTTCGCCGTGAGGCCCGGTGAGCTCGATCTTGTAGAAGCCCTGCGTCTTGACCGCGAAGTTTCCGGTCAGCGTTCCGTCTGCCTGCGCGGTGAGCGTGGCGGAGGACCCATCGTTCAGCACGATGCGTCCGCCGGGCGTCTTCATCGTCGGCGTGACGCGAAAGAGCACGTCGGTGCCGCGGATCGCGGCAACGTCGCCTGCGTTCTCGATCTTGCGCGGCGGCAGCCCCGTATACGCGGGGAAGCGGTACTCGAGATCGAGCTGCGACACGGTCGGTAGATCCACCACGCTCAGCGTGAACTTCGCCGAGCGGACGCCGTTCGATTCGACGAGATACTCCGTCTGCTTGTCGAGGTGGAACAGCATCCCTTCGAACGACCCGGCCTCATTGGCCGCTGGCAGCAGCGGCACGCGCTCGAACTGCGCGTTGGCAGCGCTCCGCATCAGCACCGCGGCATCCTTCGCGGTGAAGCCGATCAACTTCGCGCGGATCGCCTGGTCGGCGCCGCGCGGCACTTTCGCGGAGCCCGGCGTCACGTCGATGCGGTACGGGCTCGACGCCTCTGCGGTGCGATAGATGACGAGCAGCGCCGACAGACCGTGACGCAAGTACGCCGGACCGAGCGCGACGACGAGCGCCGTAATGGCGGCGATTGCCGCGAGCGAGACCCCGTGGCGGCGCACCGATGCGCGTTCGACCTCGTCGCCATGATCCAGCGCGCGGCAGCGTTCGATGGCCTGTTCGACGAGACGCTCGACCAGGTGGGGAGAGTGATCGGGCGAGCCGCCGTTCGCGGTCGCTTCGACCGCCGTCATGATGCGCGCCTCGAGCGTCGGATCGCATTCCTCGAGGTACATCGCCACCTGCGCGTCGGTCACGCGGCGGCGGAGCGGCCAGACGAGTCCGTACACGAGCAGCGAGACGAAAACGGCGACCGAGATGATGCGAAACGCGATAATCGCGGGCGCGCTGAAGCGGAGCGACTCGAGGCTCGACGCCGAGAGCAGCAGCGCGAGGGACGTTCCGGCGACCACGACGACGGCGCCGCGCAACGCAAGCCGCAAGCGCCACCGGTTCCGCACGCGCCTGATGACGTCGACGAGTTCCATGCGTTGGTCCATGTCGCCTCCGCGCAATCAGATTACACCCGGGCGGGCCCAACCGCCTCCGCTAAAAGCTGGTTACAAAAACTTCTCCCGCCTCGAAAGACGGTTCGCGATCGTCGTTTCCACGGCCAGGAGCGCCATTCCCGTCAGGAGCAGATACCACCAGAGCCCCTGACGCTTTTCGATCTCCTCCTGCGTCATCTGCTCCGCCATTGCGGGCTCGGCCGTCTCGGGCGTCGCGTGGCCGGTCACCGCGGCCACCAGCTCGCGCGGGTCGAGCGGCGTGAGGTCCGACTCGACGGGGTCGAGGTTGGAAGCGACCGATTCCGGACGGCCGGTCGTCGCGCCGGCGGACCGGATTTCGTAGATGCCCTGCTCGGCGAGCTCGACGAGGCCGCGCGAGTTCTGGGGCGCCACGCGTTCGCCTGACGGGGTCACGACGATTCGATCGGTACGCCCCTTCGTTCGCGCGGCGACGTCGAGCACCTGGCCCACCGTCAGCCACGACGTCGGCTGCTCGTAGTGCGCGAGATAGCGAACGAGCTGATGCACGAGCGGAAGGAACACGGGCTTCACGCCGATGTCGCTCAGCGAGTCGTCGAGTGTCGACGTCCACACGATGACGCGGCCCATGCCGACTTTTCGCTCGGCGGCGGCGACCGCGCCGTCGTCGTAGCGGGCCAGCACGCGATCGGCGGGCGCCGGCTCCACGCTGCGATAGCGGAAGAAATGCGCGGCCGAGAAATCGCCGCTTCTCGGCGCCTTGAACAGCTCGAACACCTGATGGCTGTAATCGAGGAAGCCGAGCGATCCGGCGCGGCCGTCGGTGCGATCGATCGTCGTGCCGAGCTTCCCCGGAAGAAGATCGCCGTCCGCGGTCGATCCGGTGGGAAACGTCGTGTGATCGCCGGCGACGATCAGCAGTCCGCCGCCGCGCTCGACGAAGCGTTTCAACACGCCGCCGGCGGCGGCCGGCGGAAACATCGCATCGTTGAGCACGACGACCGCGCGCTTGTCGAACGCCGCGGGCGCGACGCGTCCTGCCGACGTGACCTCGACCTGGAATTGCGGCGTCGTACCGATGGCCAGCGCTTTGGAGATGTACAGGCTTGCGTCCGGCGCGCCGCTGTCGACGACCAGCAGCGACACCGGCTCGCTGGGCGTCAGCACGAAATGGAAGGTGTTGTCGGCCGGCAGCGGGTCGGTGCCTGCGCGCACCATCCCGCGCACGTTCGGACCCGACAGCGTGAACGGCGCGAAGGTCACCGACGACGACGCGTGCGGCGCCACTGTGGCGCGCAGCGTCTCGAGCTCGTGGCCGTCGACGGTCAGCGACACCGGAACGTTCCCGACCGCCTCGTCGCCTTTATTACTCAGCCCCGCGGTGACGGCGATCCGCTCCTGGCCAGAGAAGGCCGACCGTCCGAACGTCACCGATGGAACGGCGAGGTTGCGAGCGTTGGCCGAGCCGACCGGCATCGTGGTGAGCGTCATTCCCTCAGGAAAACGCGCGTCCTCGGATCCGGTCCAGCCGGTCTTCTGAAAATCGCTGATCAGAACGGCTTCGCGCCGCTTCAGCGGCGAGCGACCGAGGATGCTGTCGGCCAGCTTGAGCGCCGGGCCGTAGCGCGTCGCGCCGGCCGTGACCTTCGCGGCGTTGATGGCGCCCTCGAGCCGCGCGCGATCAGAGGTGGCGCGCATGTTCTCCTCGGCGTTCTTCGCGAAGAGCACGAGGGTGGCGCGGTCGTCGGCGCCGAGCCCGCGCACGACGCGCCGCGCGGCGTCCTTCGCCTTCTCGAAGTGATCGCCGTACCCCATGCTCGCCGACTGGTCGAGCAGGACGACGACGTCGCGCGCCGCGCCGCCGGCGGCTGCGGCCACGGCGCTCTGATGCAGGAACGGCCGCGCGAACGCGAACACGATCAGGGCAATCGCCGCGGCGCGCAGGAACAGCAGGAACCAGTGACGGATGCGGCGGCGGCGGACGGACTGATACGGAATCCGGCGCACGAACATCAGCGACGGGAACTCGACGACGCGCTTCTTCTCGCGTTGGATCAGGTGGATCAATATCGGGATGGCGATCGCGCCGAGGCCGAGGAAGAAGGCTGGTGTTAGGAAGGTCACCGTACTCTCATCAGCCGCTCGCGGCTGGAAAGATAGCTGAAGAGCGCGCGGTCGAGCGGTTCGGCCGTGTTCAGCAGCGTGTAGTCGATCCGGTGCTCGGAGAACTTCGCGGTCAACGCGTCGATGTGCGCGCGAATCAGCTGCCGGTACTCCTGGGCGAGCGACTGCGGCACCACCGGAATCTGGTCGCCGCTCTCGAGATCCTCGAAGCTGGACGCATCGTCGTACCCGAACTCGATCTCGGCGGGGTCGAGGACGTGAAAGACGATGAGGTCGTTGCCGAGGAACTTCAGCGGCTTGATGGCTTCGAGGACTGCATCGGGCTCCTCGTAGAAATCGGAGATCAGGACGAGGATGCCGCGTCGCTTGAAGTGCTCCGCCATCTTGTTCAGCGGCGCCGTCAGATTCCCGGGGCGCTCGGCCTTCGCGCGATCGAGCGTGTGCAGCACGACGTTGAAGTGCTTCGCGGAGGAGGGCACGTGCGTGACGATGTCGCTGTCGAAGGTGACGATGCCGACGCGGTCGCGCTGCCGCTGCGCCAGGTAGCCGAGGCACGCGGCGACGAACGAGGCGTACTCGATTTTCGGAATGCCGCGGCTCGAAAAGCTCATCGACTTCGACACGTCGAAGAGGATGGAGAGGTTCGTGTTGGTGTCGGCCTCGTACTGCTTGACGTAGAAGCGATCGGTGCGGGCGAACAGCCGCCAGTCGACGCGGCGGATGTCGTCGCCGGCGACGTAGCCGCGGTGCTCCGCGAAGTCGATCGAGGCGCCGAAGTACGGCGCGCGGTGGAGGCCGTTGATGAAGCCCTCCACGACCGTCCGCGCCATCAGCTCGAGGCTGCTGATGCGCGACAGGATCTTCGGATCGACGAACCGCGCGCCGGGCATCGTCTGGGATGTTTGCATCGTCGTTCTCGGTTGCCTGAAAGGCTCGCGCTACCGCAAACCGCTGTCTCGTTCGCCTGAAAAGGTTCGCGCTACGGGTACGGGTCGGTGTAGCGCGAGGCGTTCAGCCGAGCGTTACATTCCGCTCTTGGGCACCGCCACCGTCGACAGCAACTCGTCCACGATCGAGTCGGTCGTGATCCCTTCCGACTCCGCGCGGAAGTTCGTCAGCACGCGGTGGCGCAGCACCGGGTGCGCCATCGAGCGGATGTCGTCGTAGCTGACGTGGTAGCGGCCGCTCGTCAGCGCGCGCGCCTTGCCGCCGAGCACGAGATACTGCGCCGCGCGCACGCTCGCCCCGAACGCGACGAATTTCTTCACCGTGTCGGGAGCGTTCTTCGACTTCGGACGGCTGGTCCGCGCGAGGCTGAGCGCGTAGCGCATCACCGGCTCGGCGACCGGCACACGGCGCACCAGGCGCTGAAACGCGATCAGATCGTCGCCGTTCACGGGCCGGTTGAAATGCGGATCGATGATCGCCGTCGTCGAGCGCACGACCTCGAACTCCTCGTCTTCCGGCGGGTGCTCGATGACGATGTGGAACATGAAGCGATCGAGCTGCGCCTCGGGCAGCGGATACGTGCCTTCGAGCTCGATCGGATTCTGCGTCGCGAACACGTAGAACGGCTCGGCGAGATCGTAGGTGCGCCCCTGGATCGTGACGCGATGCTCCTGCATCGCTTCGAGCAGCGCCGATTGCGTCTTGGGCGGCGTTCGGTTGATTTCGTCCGCGAGCACGATGTTGCTGAAGATCGGCCCTGGCGCGAACACCATTTGGCGCCGTCCCGTCGCCGTATCTTCCTGGATGATGTCGGTGCCGGTGATGTCCGACGGCATCAGGTCTGGCGTGAACTGGATGCGCGTGAACTTCAGGTCGAGCACCCTGGCCAGCGTCGCGACGAGCAGCGTCTTGGCAAGGCCAGGCACGCCGACGATCAGGCTGTTGCCGCCGACGAAGAGCGTCAGCAGCACCAGCTCGATGACCTCGGACTGCCCGATGATCCGCTTGCCGAGCTCCTCGATGATCTGCTGGCGCCCGACTTTCATCTTGTCCGCGAGCGCGATGTCGTCCGCCGATTCGAAATCCACAGTGTCCACTGCCACGATATCTCCTTACTATCAAGCCATCGCGACCGACCAGCGACTAGCGACTATTAGTGCGTCATCCCGTAAATGATGTAGTTGACGCCGATTTTGTACGCCTCATTGGACTCGTCGATCGGTTTGAAGCCGGTATCGGACCACTCCCAGTACTCCGAGATGTCGGTGTTGTAGTTGATCATCACCATGATCCGCTTCGACGGATCGTTGTCCTCGTAGATCGCCCGGAAGATCGCGGGCGGCGGATCGTAATACTGCGGGACGTCGAGCGTCTTGATCTCGAAGAAGCTGTGGAAGATGTGGTGCGAGACGTCGAGATCGTAAATCTTCGCCTCCGGCAGCGCGCGCAGCATCTGCGCCTCGAAGTTGCCCCAGTGGCCGTACCGGAAGTCGTCGACGATGAGGAAGCCGCCTTTGAGCAGGAAGGCGCGCAGGTTCGCCGCTTCCTCCGGCGTCATCGTCCACGCCCCGGGTTCGCAGAGGTACGCGACGGGATACCTGAACAGCTCCGGGCTGTCGAACGGCAGGATATCGGTCTCCTCGGTGTGCGGGTTGAGATAGCTCACCTCGTTGAGGATCTTCATGAAATGCTGTTCGCCCGCCGGGTAATCGTGCGTCCACATCATGCCTTGCGCGGCGTAGCCGTAGTCCGGACCGTACCGAATGCGCACGAACGTGAAGCGGCCGTCGTAGGGCGCGTTCGGCTGAATCGGAATCGGCGCGCCGCGCCGACCGAAACCGCCGAAGCCGCCGCGCCGCTGCGCCAATGCCGTGCCGCCGCTCACCGTTCCTGCAATCAGGAGCGGCAGCAGCAGCGCGGCCATCCGCTTCACGGCTTGCCGTCCTTCTTCGCCTGCAGATCGCGGAGCGCTTTGGTCTTCAGCGCGAGACGGGTAAGCAGCTTCTCCATCTGCGCGTCGTACTGCGCCGGATCCATCGACGTCTTGCGAAGCTGCAGCCCTTCAATCTCTTTTTGAATCGCGTCGCGCTCGTCGACGAGCGCGCGCACCGCGGGATCGGAGGTGTCGACCTTGAGGGCGCTCTCGGCCCGTCCCGTGCCGAGGAAGACCGCCGACGCGAGCTTGCCGTCGCCGCCGTCCTCGAGCATCGCATGCTCGGTGAGAATCAAACCTTTCTGCTGGAACGCCTGTGTCACTTTCGTCTTGGCGTACTCGAACGCCTCGGCGATTGAGACGTGGCCGTTGCGGTCGCGGTCGGCCGCGGCGTCGCCGAACGCCTCGACGAAGTACTGTCCGAACTCGGTCTCGTTGCGCTCGCCGCCGGTCTTGGTCGCCGTAATGACGACGCGGCCCGGCGCCGCGAGCGGCTGCTGGAACGCGCCGCTCGAGCTCGCGGTGTTGACGAACACGACGTGCTGCGTCGTGAACTTACCCAGCAGCCGCGCGTAATCGGCTGCCGTCAAATCCGGCCCCATCAGATTGAACGCCGCCGTGCTTCCGTCGAAGCTGCCGTGGCCGATGAGCAGCAGGACGACCGAATCGTTCGATTTCGCCCGCGCCGCCACGTCGTTGAGCGCCTTCTCGAGGTTCACCTTCGTCGCCTGCTTGTCGGAGAGATAAGTGATGTTCGCGTCGGGGACGGCGTCTTTCGTTTTCGCCGCGTCGATGAACGTCTTCGCCCACTTGTCGAATTTCTGGGCGTGCTCCTGGTCTCCGGGCACGCCGGTGACGACGACGATGTGGGTTTGCTGCGCGAAGGCGGAGCGCACGTTCGCCGCGCTCAGGCAAAGCACGAAAATCACGAAAACACGAAACACGCGAAACATGTTCAGTACAAATGGATTTTCGCGTGTTTCGTGGCGTCGCGTGTTTCGTGGCGTCATGCGAGTCCGCGCACCCTTCTGTATCCCCATTCCGCGGACACGAGACCGACGAGCAGCATGAAGAGTGCCGGCATGTCCCAGAGCTCGCGCTCTTCGACGACGGTCACACCACGGCCGCTGTAGCTGATCGCTTCGGGCAGCGACGCGACGTTGGTCGACGTGAAGAAGCGGCCGCCGGTCTCCTCCGCAATCCGCTTGAGCAGCGGCGCACGCATCGCGGCGTCGAAGTATTCCGCGTCGCCGGCGGATACGCGCACGTGCATCGATCCGCTGCCAAGCGGCTTCTGCGCGCGCTCCGCCCCCACCTTCACGGTGTAGATCCCAGCCTCGTCCGGCACGAACGCGGTGCGGTAGTCGCCGTCCTTGGTCACCGTCCAGTCGATCGGCACGTCGGTCGTCCTGCCGGACGGCGACGTGATGTGCGCCGTCACGGTGGCGTCGTTCACTTCGGCGTACGCCTGGTCGAGCACTTCGGCGGCGACCTTGATCGGTTCGCCCGGCTCCACGCGATCGGCCGTCGTCGTGACGTTCACCTGATCGGGGACGCCGTCCACGAGCCAGCGGATCATCCGCCGCCAGAACATCTGGTGCGTCGTGTCGCTGACCGGCACCTTCGCCGCCATCCGCCAGTACCAGACGTCCTGCACCGGCATCGCGAGCGCCTTGCCCCGTCCGTAGCGCTGGTGCGCGAGGACGACGTGTTCCTGCCGCGCCTTGTCGCTGCCCGTCAGCAGAACGGTCGCCCCGGGCTTCACGTCCTTAATGAGGTTGACCGCCGACAGTTCCGGCATGTCGTCCCACTTCTTCGCCGATGCATCTTCGGAGTTGGCGAGAAGCGTCACCGGGAACGTGGCGCCGGCACGCGTCGGCCGCACGCTGATGTCGGTCGCGAGGTACTTCGCGTTGGAGGAGCCGATGACGACCGGCAGCACTTCGCCGACGGGCGTGCCCGCCCACCCGCCTTCGGCGAACGCGCGCCGTCCGCCCAGCATCAGCAGGCTGCCGCCGCGCTTGCTGACGAAGTCGGCGATCATCCGCAACTGCTCCGGCGTGAACGACGCCGCCTCGACGCTGCCGAGAACGAGCGCGCGGTACGCGAACAACTCCTCGCGCGTTTTCGGGAAGCCCGCGATCAGCTCCTCGGAATTGCTGACGCCCTGACGCAAGTACTTGTTCTCGGCGGTGCGGTCGAGGGTCACGAGCTGCAGATTCTTGTCTTCTGCGACCGCGCGGCGGACGAATTTCAGCTCCACGCGCGGCTCGCCTTCGTAGTACAGGACCTTCTCGACGCGATCGTTGACCTGAATGAGCGCCTCGCGGGCATTGTTCTGCGTGACCTGCTCGGCGTCCTGCGTCGGGACCCTGAAGCGGAACAGGCGCGCGCCCGCTTCGCCCGCCGTGAAACGTACTTTCACCGTCGCCGACTCGCCGTCGGGCGGCAGCTTCACCTCCTGCGTGTTCACGATGCGACCGTCGTCCTCGACGCTGAGCGGGACGGTCCGGCCGCCGTAGCCGGTCTGCGAGAGCACGACGTCGACCACGAGCGCCGTCCCTTTGAGCACGGCGCGCGGCGTCTCGACGCGCGTCACCTGGATGTCGCGCGCGAACTGCTCCTGACCGACGCCGACGGTGAATACCGGAATCGATCGCGCCTTGAGGCTCGCGAGCGATTCGTCGATCGCGGCATCGGTCGTGTCGGCGCCGTCGGAGATCATCACGAGGCCGGCGAGCGGCAGGCCGGCGAGCTCGTCGCGCGCGCGATCGAGCGCCTGACTCAATCGCGTCGCGGTGCCGTCGAACTTCAGATCCGCGGTCGACTGAATCCGATCCGACGAGGACGCGAAGCTGAAGAGGCGGACGACGAAGCGCTGCGACAGCGCCGTGAGCAGCTTGGCGTTCGGTCCATTGAGCTGCTGTTGCACGAAGGCGCTGCGCGCCTGACCGTCGCGATCGGCGATGGCCATGCTGCGCGAATTGTCGACGAGCACGGCGAGGAAGTTCTGCTGAGGCACCGCCGCCTTGAGAATCAGCGTCGGCCGGAACAAACAGACGAGCAGCACGGCGAGCGCCGCCAGGCGGAGCGCGACGAGCACGAGTCGATCGCGCAGGCGATCGGCGGCCGCGACGCCGCGATAGGTGAGGAGCGCCACGACCGCAGCGGCGGCCACGCCGCCCGAGATCAGCAGGACGGAGCGCGAGAACGCCCACGCCACGTCGCCCTGCTGAAACATGAGGGGCGGATATTTGAAGAGGAAACGGAAAACGTTTTCCACCAGGCGCTCATTCTACAGAAGGCGGCGGTCGGGGGGATCACCAGCGCACTTTTTTCATAAGTGGTCCGACTTCGGACAGGTGGGTCGGGCGGAGCAAGCCGGTCGGCCGAGCAAGCTCCGCCTCTGCACCGAAGCAGCGTGGGTGGAGCAGGGGCCGAGCTTGCTCGGCCCGATCAATTTACGCGCGAAGGCGTTTGAACTTCGATCGCAGCTTGAGATACGCGAGCGCTGCGGCCTCGCCGAGCACGAGGCCGCTGAGGATCCAGTCGCTCGCGCGCGGGCGCGGCGGAGACGGCGGCGACGCGGGCGGCAGATCGGCATCGACGTCGCAGTTGGCGGCGGCGATCGCCGGCTTCAGGGTGCCGGCGGCCTTCTGCCGCTCCCACGCCTGTTCGGCCAGGACGCCGATCTTCTCCTTCTCGCCCGGCTCCTTCTCGCCGGGATCTTTACCGTACGGCGAGGCGTGCTCGATCTCCGCGTTCAACTCGGCGCCAATCAAGACCGCGAAGCTCGAGACGTAGAACCACAACATCAGCACGATGACGCCGCCGATCACGCCGTACGTCGCGTTGTACGAAGTGAAGTTGGTCACGTAGAACTTGAATCCGAGCGAGATCAGCACCCAGAGCACCGTGGCGACCACCGACCCCGGCGTAATCCACATCCACCGCTGCTCCGCGTCGGGCGCGTAGTAGTAGATCATCGCCATGCCGAGACTGACCAGGGCGAAGACGACAGGCCATTGAAGAATCTTCCACGTCCATTCGAATGCGGCGCCGAGAAACATCTTCGAAGCGATTTTCTCCGCGAGCGTGGGTCCGGCGATGACGAGCGCGAACGACACGACGATGAAGATGGCGAGCGCCACCGTCAGTCCGAGCGCGACGGCTTTCACCTTCCACCACGGACGGCTTTCCTGAATGTCGTACGCCTCGTTCAGCGCGGCGATGATCGCGTTCACTCCCGACGAGGTGCTCCAGATCGTGCCGAGCATGCCCAACGTCAACAGCCCGCCGTTCTTCTCGTGCGCGATCTTCAGCGTCTGATCCATCACCAGCTGCAGGACGTCGTACGGCGCCACGCGCGCCAGCGTCGAGTTGATCGCGTCCAGCAATCCCGCGATCGGAATGAAGCTGACCAGCGCGACGAGGAACAGCAGCGCGGGGAACAGGGCGAGGAAAAAATAGTAGGCGAGCTGCGCGGCGAGGTTCAGACAGTTGTCCGCCAGCAGCTCGTTCCAGGTTCGCACCGCGAGCTGTTTCCACGTGAGCGGGACGCGGAACGCGCGCAGCATCAGCGCGCCCGTGCGCCGTGGCGAACGCCGGTTCCGACCGTCGGCGTGAACGACGGCGCGTCGCTCGCCGGGAACGAATCGGCCGACGCGTCGTGGACCAGATCCTGGCGGCGCCATCCGGCGCGTTCGAGTACGGCGGCGTACCAGCGCCGTGCGTCGGACAGATCGCCTTCGCCGGTCATCGCCCACCATGCGAGGCTTCCGCCGACGCCGGCGAGCAACGATCCGCTCACACTTTTCTGTCGCATCCCCTGCAGCGCGAGCGCGGCGCCGCCGAGTCCGACGAGCCAACGCGTCAACGCGAGCTCGCGGCGCGTGCCATCCCAGCCGCGACGATCCCAGACGCTTGCCGGCGCGCGATGTGTAGTCAGGTTCAGTCCGCTCGAGTGCGTAGTCATATTGGCCCCTGCGATGCAAATTCGGGGACAGGTTACGGATGAACTAATGATGGGTTTCCCTACACGTCCCGTCACCGAGTGAACGTCCGTCGACGCGCCGAGCCGCCGCGCGCATCCGCCCAAATCAATCGGACGTGGCGATTCTGGCCTGATTCTGCAGGTCCCACCCCTCGACCCGCCTCGTCAGCTCGCCCTTTCCAGTGGCACATCGGTTGCTCGAAAGACCCTTGTAATCCCCTGGCACTCGACCGAACACGGAGGATTCTATGCCGCCAGAGCCAATCCGCGCGACCGACGATGTGCTCCGGCGAGTCCAGGGCGAATTCTTGGAAATGCCCGGCTTGCGGTTGACCGAAGCACAGGCGCGCCGTCTGTGGGGACTGGATGCGGCTTCATGTGATGCACTTCTTGGCGCCCTGGTCGATGCGAATTTTCTGTTCAGGACACGCGACGGCGCGTTCATGCGCGTCGAACGCGCGATGCCCGTAAAAGCCTCGCAGCGGCCGCGAGCGACTATCGCGGCCGCCTGACAACTTTCCTCTTCGGAGGAATGCCCGCCGTCCGGCTGGACGAAAGTCTTTCCTTTGAGCCGTCAGCCAGCCGGCCGAATCTCCTGCCACCTTACCCCGGGCGGCTGACCTTCGGGTCGCCGCCCGCGGCCAATCTCAAGTCACAAGTCGTCAGTCTTCAGTCGTCAGTCTCCGCCGTAAGTCGGCCCTGTCGCGCTAGACTGGCAGCACGCGTTTATTAGTTGCGACAACGAATCCGCACAAGGTGCGGGAGATTCGCGCCATCCTCGCCGGAATTCCGCACGACATCGTCTCGCTCGATGCCGTGCCCGCGATTGACGCTCCCGAAGAGACCGGACGGACATTCGAGGAAAATGCGCGGGCCAAGGCGTTGCACTACGCGGCGGCGACCGGCGAGCTGACCGTCGCCGAAGACTCTGGTCTGGAGATTGACGCGCTTGGCGGCGCACCCGGCGTGGAATCGGCGCGCTACGGCGGTGTCGAGACGCCGTACGAGGAAAAGTTCGCGCTGATCTACAGCGCGCTTCGTCACAACGGCTGTGTCGACTCGACCGCCCGATTCGTCTGTGCGCTCGCGCTCGCATCGGGTCAGTGCGGCGCGGACCTTTCAGACGCGCGTCGCATCCTCTTCGAGACGCGGGCGTCCGTCGAGGGACGCATCGCGGCCGCGCCGCGCGGCCGCGGCGGTTTCGGGTACGACCCGATCTTCTTTTATCCGCCGTACGGCTGCACGCTCGCCGAAGCGACGCCGGATCAGAAGGCCGCCGTCAGCCATCGTGGCCAGGCGTTCCGGATATTGCGGCGTTTTCTCGAAGTGTCCGCGAGCGAACAGCCTGCTTCCCACGCGCGGGACGTTCGATAGGCTGCGCGCTTCAAAAGAGCGCGTCTCCCCGCCACCGCCGTTCGTGATCGAGCAGCCACGACTTCTTGTCGAGGCCGCCCCCGTACCCGATCAGGGAGCCTGACGATCCGATCACGCGATGACACGGAACGACAATCGCGATCGGGTTTGCGCCATTCGCCAACCCCACGGCTCGCGAGGCGCCTGGGGAGCGCAGCTCCTTCGCGATCGATCCATAGCTGCGCGTCTCGCCGGGCGGAATCCGCAGGAGCGCCCGCCACACGCGTTTCTCGAATTGAGCACCGTGCATCTCGATCGGGAGGTCTCCGACTTCAGCCGTCGTCCCCTCGAAGTACGCGGCCAGCCACTCGCGCGTGCGCGCGATGACCGGCGTTTCGCCATCGACGATGTCGTGAGGAGGGAAGTGGAGGCGCAGCCGGCGTTCGAGTCTGGTGAGGCGTTGCTTGGGGCCGGTGAATTCGAGTGCGCAGAGCCCTGTGTCGCTCGCGAGAGCGAGCATCGGTCCCAGCGGCGTGGGCAGCATCGCGCGCGTCAGCGTCAACGTTGTCTCACTCAACGGCTCGCTATCAAGTGGCCGACGATCGCCTTCTGCTTCTGCACCAGCTCTTTGATTCCTGCGTCGGCGAGATCCAGCAGCGTCAGCAGCGCTTCACGGCCGAACGGCAGCGCCTCGGCCGTGCCCTGCACCTCGATGAAGCGGCCGTTGCCGGTCTTTACGATGTTCATGTCCACTTCGGCGCGGCTGTCGTCCTCGTACGCGAGATCGAGCAGCGGTTCGTTGTCGACGATGCCGACGCTGATGGCGGCGACATAGTCCGAGAGCGGGATGCCGTTGATGACGCCGCGCCCGCGCATCTTCTCGAGCGCCAGCGCCAGCGCGACGAACGCGCCGGTGATCGACGCGGTGCGCGTGCCGCCGTCCGCCTGGATGACGTCGCAGTCGATCCAGATCGTCCGCTCGCCGAGCGCCGGCAGGTTCGTCACCGATCGCAGCGATCGGCCGATGAGCCGCTGGATTTCCTGCGTGCGGCCGCCGACCTTTCCGGCCGACGCCTCGCGCTGCGTGCGCGTGCTCGTCGCGCGCGGCAGCATCCCGTACTCGGCCGTCACCCACCCCTTTCCGGTGTTCCGCAGGAACTGGGGCACGCGATCTTCGACGCTCGCCGCGCAGATGACTTTCGTGTTGCCGGCCTGAATCAACACCGATCCCTCGGCGTGCATCAGATAGTGCGGCGTCAGCGTCGTCTCGCGCAGCTGGTCGTGCGCTCTCTCGTCGGATCGCATAGTCATTGAATCCACGTCAGATTCTTCTCCAGTGGCCGGCGCAGATCGACGTGGCCGGCAATCGTATCGACCTCTTTGCCGTCGACGAGCAGCTGGACCGCGTGCACCGCCGGCAGATTCTCGGTCAGCGCGTTGACGATCGTGTAGACGGTCAGCAGCTCCGTCGTCGAGCCGCCGGGATGCGCCGCGATCATGTCGCGGCTGAAGTCGACGTACGCGTCGCCGCGGTCGCTGATGAAGAGCGCCCGCAGCGTCGTGCCTGGCGGGACCGCCGAGACGAACGGCTCGGCGACCGGCGCGATTTGCGCCGCCACGATCTCGTTCGCCTGCGCGACGGTGCCTTCTCCGTACGCGATCTCTCGCTCGACGCCGGTCAGGCGCGTGCCGTCTTCGGCAACGTAGAACAGCCGCGCCTTGATCTTGCGGCCGGCGGGAGGTGCGGGCGCATTCGCGGGCGCCGCGGACACCGCCTTCGCCGCGGTCGCGCCGTAGCGACGCGGCAGCGCGATGAACATCAGCCACACCAGGACCCCCGCGACGAGCGCGATGGCGCCGACGACCAGCCAGCGGCGTCCCATCACTGCGTGCCCCCGGCGGCGAGCGCGTCGCGGAAGCGCACCACGGCGTCGTACAGCGCCTGCACGAAGTTCGTCTGGAAACCGTCGCCGGCGAGCAGCTTTTCCTGATCGCCGTTGGTGAGGTAGCCGAGCTCGATCAGGACGGCCGGCATGTTCGCCGATTCGAGCACGCGCAGCGCCGCGCTGTCGACGGCGCGCGGCGCGAGCGGCACCCGGTTGCCGAGCTGCTCGCGCAGGACGTTGGCGAAGGCCGTCGATTGATCGACGTGGCGCGTCTGCGCGAGATCCCACGGAACCAGCTCGATGTCGCGCAGCCCGCCGCCGAACGTCGGCAGACGTTCCACGCCGCCCGGCGCCTCGGCCGGCGGAGAGCCCCTGTCGAACGCCGCATAGAAAATCGACGCGCCGGTCGCCGACTTCCGCAGCGACGCGTTGACGTGCAGGCTCAGGAACAGATCCGCCTTGTTGTTGTTCGCGATCGCCGTGCGCTCGTCGAGCGGGACGTTGCGGTCATCGTCTCGCGTGAGCAGGACGCGGATGCCGAGCCGTGCCTCGATGATCCCTTTCGCGCGGCGCGCGACGGCGAGCGTCAGATCCTTTTCCTTCGTGCCCTGTGCGCCCCGTGCCCCTTCATCGTCGCCGCCGTGGCCGGCATCGATCGCGATCGTGCGGATCGGCGAGACCGGCATGCCGAACGCCGGCGGCAGCTCCGGAGGCGACGGGGGCTGCGGTGCCGCGGGCGTCGACGGCGTCGTCTCGGTCGGCTGTGCGGACAAAACGTCGATCGTCAACCGCATCGTCGTATCGACCGGCTGCGTGGCGCTCCTGAAACCGGCAAAGCGCGGACCCAGATCGACCGAGAGCGAGGTCTGATCGAGCGCGCGGACGTCCTGCACCAGACTCTGGGCGCCTTGTGGCGCGAGCGGGGGATTCGGAAGGTCGAGGGCGTCGACGTCGAATTTGATCGTCAGCCGCTGATTGTCCTGCGTGACGGTGCTGTTGGCGGCCGGCGTCGCGTCGACTGTCAGACGCGCCGACGAGGCGCTGAGCGCGTCGTAGCGAACCATGATGCGCGGCACGCGCACGTCGCCGATGAGGAGCAGGTGCGACGGCTTGCGCAGCTCGAGCCGGGCGTCGTAGATGGGTCCGAGGGCGCGGCTGATGAATTCTACCGGCACGAGCCACCGCCGTCCGTTGCGCGACAGCGGCGCCGGCAGCGAGATCAACCGGCCCGACACGGACGCGAGCGATTGGTCCGGCGTGAGGACGATGGTCCGTCCTTTGTACGACACCGTGATGGCGCCGAGCGACTCCTGGACCGCGAGACCGAAGGTCGACGCGAGATCGTCGAGCGCCACGAATTCCTGATCGCCCACCAAGGCGATCGTCATCGAGCGGCGGCCGTCTTTTGTGAGCATCGTCAGCGACGGCGGCGGCGCGGGCTGACTCGACAGTGCGGCGCCGAGCCCGAGAAGCACGATGACGGAAATGACGGCGGAGAAAAGTGGAAGCGAACGGGCCTTCAATGGAGGATCTCGGGCCTCCATTCTACATTGCGGATCTATCAGCTATCAGCTATCAGCTATCAGCTGACAGCTGACAGCTGACAGCTGACAGCTGAAGCTAGTCGATGATCCGTCGTGCGGCGGCGAGGAACAGGATCAGGAACAGGCCCGCCAGGAACTTGGCGATCGCGAACGACGCGCCGGCAATCGTCGTGAACCCGAGCAGGGCCGCGATGATGCCGACAACCAAGAACACCAGCGCCATGTGAAGCATGACTTCACCCTCCGCGATCCTGAGTGTGCGAAACGCGTGCCGCCGCATACGGATGTGGTGAACAATGACCGCGTCATGGACAGCTTTCTCGCCGCCGCCATCGAAGAAGCTGAGTGCGGCCTCGCCGAAGGGGGCATCCCGATTGGCGCGGCGCTCGTGCACCGCGGCGTCATCCTCGGTCGGGGTCACAACCGCCGCGTGCAGCAGAGCAGCGCGGTGCTGCATGGCGAGATGGATGCGCTCGAGCGCGCGGGCCGACAGCCGGCGTCGGTCTACCGCGAGTCGGTCATGTACACCACGCTGTCGCCGTGCGCGATGTGCTCGGGCGCGATTCTCTTGTACGGCATCCGCCGCGTCATCGTCGGCGAGAACCGCACGTTCATGGGTGAAGAAGATCTGCTGCGATCGCGCGGCGTGCGCGTCGAGGTCGTGCAGGACGAACGGTGCATCCGGATGATGTCGGACTTCATCGCCGCGCACCCGGAGCTGTGGAACGAAGATATCGGCGTCGACCGCAATCCGCGCGAAGCGTGACCGCGGTCGACCTGCCGCCTGACGATTACTGCACGCGAAGAGTGATGGTCTGTCCCGGCGGCACGTTCACGTCGAACGCGATCGGCTGGGGATCGTCGGCCACGCGGATCTCGATGCGGTGCGGTCCGGCCGTCAGATTCAGATGCTGGAACGGACCGTCGAAGTCGTCCACGACGCCGACGTAGTAACCGTCCGCGAACACCTGCGCATCCTGCGGCGCGCCTTCGATGTGAAGCCCGCCATAGGTGTAACCGGGCTGTGCGCTGACGTACGACGCCGGCGGATAGCCGGAGTAACCGTAACCGGAGTAGCCGTAACCGTACCCTGGATAACCACCGTAGTAATAAGGATACGGATAGCCGTAATACGGCGCGTAGTACGGATACCGGTATCCGAACCCGGCGAAGAACCCAATCGTGAGACCCGGACGATAACCGTAGTAGTACGGACGATACGGAGCGAAGCCGATGATGCGCGGCGAAATGATTCGCGGCGCGACGAAGCCGGCGCGTCCGCCGATCGGACGACCGATCGCGCGGCCGCTGGCGACAACGTGTCCGCCTCCGCCGCGGACAACGCCGCCGTGGACAACGCCACCGCGCGCACCGCCGCCGCGGCGCTGCGCGCTCGCCGTTGCCGGCAACGACACGCACACGACAGCCGCGATCGCAACTGGGATGAACTTCGAACAGGTCATGGCGGACTCGTGTCAGGCATGGCAGGCTGGCGACTTCATTTTAGCGCGGATAATACCGAACGAGCCATTCGGCCACCAGGACCGGCTTGTCCGAGCGCTCCCGCTCGACCGTCACCCGCCAGGTCACCTGGATGCTTCCTTTTTCGTCGTCGACGCTCGCCGGGGTGAAGCGCGCCCGCACGCGGGAGCCGGCCGGAACGGGCGCGACGAAGCGCAGGCGGTTCATGCCGTAGTTGATTGCCATCCGCAGGCCGGTGAACTCGACGGCGTCGCGGAGCAGCGCGCTTACCAGCGACAGCGTAAGGAATCCGTGAGCGATGGTGATCTTGAACGGCGATTCGGCTGCGGCCCGCTCGGTGTCGACGTGAATCCACTGGCGATCGCCGGTCGCGTCGGCAAACTGGTTGATACGCTCCTGGGTTACCTCCAACCAGCCGCTGACCGCGACTTCCTGTCCAACCTGATCACGCAGAGTAGAGACGTCGAGGCGTGTCATGCCTTTCAGGCGAGCGGCTGTGCGACGGCTTCGCTGTAGAAACCGCGGCCGTCGGCGATGAGCCGCTCGAGCAGCGGCGCCGGCTCCCAATAGTCGCCGAAGCGCGCGCGATATTCCCGGACTCGCGCGAGCACCGTGGGCAAGCCGACCGTTTCCGCGTAGAACATCGGTCCGCCGCGGTAACGCGGGAAGCCGAACCCGTATACGTAAACGACGTCGATGTCGCTCGCCCGAGTCGCGAAACCGTCCTCGAGCACGCGCGCCCCTTCGTTCGCGAGCGCCGTCATGATCCGCGCAACGATTTCCTCGTCGGCGATCGGCCGCCGTGTGATGCCGCGCTTGAACGCCACCTCGTCGGCGAGCTCCTCGATGAGCGGATCCGGCGTGCGGTTCCTGCCGCCGGGCGCGTCGTACTTGTACCAGCCGGCGCCGGTTTTCTGTCCGTAGCGGCCCATCTCGAAGAGGATGTCTGGTATCGCCGACTGCGGTCCCTCGGCGCGCGTCTTGCCGATCGATTTCAGATACTGCCGAATGCGCGCGCCGACGTCGATGCCGGCGATGTCCTGCATGCCGAACGGACCGACCGGCAGCCCGAAGTCGGTCAGCACTCGATCGATCTGCGGCACGCTCGCGCCCTCTTCGAGCAGGAGGTATGCCTCGCGCATGTAGTAGGCGAGCATGCGGTTGGCGACGAAGCCGAAGCAGTTGCCGACGACGACGCCGACCTTGCCGAGCTTTTTCGCCAGCTTCAGCGACGTCGCGATCGCCTCCCTGCTCGTTTCGCGTCCGCGGACGATTTCGAGGAGCTTCATCACGTTGGCCGGGCTGAAGAAGTGGTGTCCGAGGACCTGCGGCGGCCGGCCGCTCGCGCGCGCGAACTCGTCGATGTCGAGCGTCGACGAATTCGACGCGAGAATGCAGTCCGCCCGCGTCACCGAGCCGAGCTCGGCGAACGTCTGCTTCTTCAGATCCATGTTCTCGAACACGGCTTCGACGACGATGTCCACCCGGTCGAAGCCGTCGTACGACGTCGTCGGCGTGATGAGCGCGAGCGTCTTCTCGAGCTGATCGGCGGTCATCTTGCCTTTCGACATCGTGATCTCGTAGTTCTTCCGAATCGTCGCCAGCCCGCGCTGCAGCGCCGCATCGTCGACGTCCTTCAGCAGCACCGGAATGCCGGCGTTCGCGTACGTCATCGTGATGCCGCCGCCCATCGTGCCGGCGCCGATGACCGCAGCCCGTTTGATGTCGCGCGCCGGCGTCTCCTTCGGAATGTCCGGTACCTTGGCGACCTCGCGTTCAGCGAAGAACAGATGGCGCAGCGCTTTCGATTCGGTCGACACGACCGACTGCGCGAAGATCTCGCGCTCGCGGATCGATCCGTCGGCGAAGCCGAGGCGCAGACCCTCTTCAATCGCGTCCACGGCGGCCAGCGGCGCGCGCGCGCCTTTCGCGGTCTTCGCGAGCGTCTGGCGCATCGCCCGACAGGCTTCGATTCCGTTCTTGATCTGCTCCGGGGACAGCGCGATGTCGCGCGTCTTCCGCATCGTGCGCGCCTGCGCCTTCGACTTGGCGAACGCGACGGCCGCGGTCAGCAGTTCCGCTCGGTTGACGCCCTCGTCCCTCGACGACGCTCGGGACGACGCGGAGCCGGTCGAAGGGTCGCGCCCCGGCAGGACTTCGTCGAGGATGCCGGCCGCTTTGGCCTTCGACGCCGGTACAGGCTTGCCGTCGGTGCACATCTCGAGCGCCAGCTGCGCGCCGCACAGCCGCGGCAGCCGCTGCGTGCCGCCCGCGCCCGGAATGATGCCGAGCAGCACTTCGGGCTGGCCGACCTTCGCATCCGCTGTGGCGATGCGGAAGTGACAGGCCTGCGCCATCTCGAGCCCCCCACCGAGCGCGTTGCCGTGAATCGCCGCGACGACCGGCTTGCTCGCATCTTCCATGCGGCGCAGCAGCGCATGCGTGTTGGCGGAGCGGGCGAGCGAGTCCGCGGCCGTCTTCAGCGTGTCGAACACCTTGATGTCCGCGCCGGCGATGAAGGTCGTGCCGGCGCCGATGAGAACGATGGCGTCGGCGTTCGGATCCGCCGCCGCGCGCGCGACAGCGACGTCGATGCCGTCCCACACGGCGGGGCTCAGCGCGTTGACGGGAGGATTGTCGATGGTGACGATGGCGACGCGGTCGACGATTTCGTAGCGAACGAGATCAGCCATTGGGAACCTCGGCTGACTCGACGACGATGCAGGTCGTCGAGCCGTGAGCGTAGAGTTTGCCGTTGCGATCGACGATGCGCGCTTCGGCGGTCGCGGTGCGGCCACCGACGTGGACGGCGACGCCTTCGCAGCGCACCTCGCCCGCCGCAATCGTCAGCGCACGCGTCAGGTTCACCGTCAGTTCGAGCGTCGTGAAGCGCTTGCCGGGCGGCGTCGTCGTGTTGATCGCGCAGCCGAGCGCCGTGTCGAGCAGCGTCGCGGCGAAGCCGCCGTGCGCGACGCCGGTGCCGTTGTAGAAGCGCTCCTCGGCCGTCGCCGCGAAGACGACGCGTCCCTTGTCGACTTCGACGAGCCGGATGCCCATGAGCTGCAGCATCGGCGGCGCCGGGAATTCGCCGGCGAGCACGCGCTGAAAGTATTCGAGGCCGCTGAGGCCGCGTCGGGTTCCGATGAGCGTCATGAGTGCGTTGCAGCGGTGGCGGCGGCGTGTTCTTCGCGCAGCACGCGGTACAGGATCTTGCCGACGGCGCTCATCGGGAGCGTTTCGCGGATCTCGATCGTGTGCGGCAATTTGTACTCCGTCAGGCTCTCGCGGCAGTGCGCGAGCAGCTCGTCGGCCGACGCGGTCGTGTCTGGTTTCAGGGCGATGCACGCCTTGACGACTTCGCCGTGATACGCATCGGGGATGCCGATGACGGCGGCGAGCCGCACGGCCTGATGCGTGTAGAGGACCGATTCCACTTCCGACGGGTACACGTTGTAGCCGTCGACGATGATCATGTCTTTCTTCCGCTGGACGATCGACGTGAACCCCTCGTCGTCCATGCGCGCGACGTCGCCCGTGTGGAACCAGATGCGGCCGTCGGCGTGCTTGCGCAGCGCGTCGGCGGTTTCGTCGGGTTTGTTCCAGTAGCCTTTCATCACCTGCGGTCCGCACACGCACAGCTCGCCGGCTTCGCCCACCGGAAGCTCGCGCGCGCCCGCTTCGACGTCGACGATCTTCACATCGGTGTCGGGAAACGGCAGACCGATCGTGCCCATCTTGCGTCGCGCGAGCTGAGGCGTCGAATGGGTCACGGGCGACGTTTCCGACAGGCCGTATCCCTCGTTGAGCGGGCGGCCGGTGCGCCGCTCGAATTCTTCCATCACTTCGATCGGACACGGCGCGCCGCCGCTGTTGAACAGGCGCACGCGCTCGAGCCCGTACTCCCCGACGTTGGGATGGGTCAGGAGCGACACGAACACGGTCGGCACCGCCGGGAAGTAGGTCGGGCGGAAATCGCGAATCGACGCCAGCACCTGATCGGGATCGTATTTCGGATGGATGATCTGGAGGGCGCCAATCCGCAGACCAACCATCATGCAGACGGAGAACGCGTAGATGTGGAAGTACGGAATGACGACGAGGTAACGCTCGTTGCCGTTGATCGCGTACGACGGGTTCGTCCACGACTCGGTCTGGACGACGTTGGCCCAGATGTTCCTGTGCGTCAGCATCGCCCCTTTCGGCGTTCCGGTCGTTCCGCCCGTGTACTGCAGCACGGCGAGGTCCTCGGGATCGATTGCGACGCGCGGGATGTCGGAGGGCTTCGCCGGCGCGAGCAGGTCCGCCAGCGTCAGCGAGCCTGCGAGGACCGGCGGCGCGGCCGCCGCCGCGGAGTACTCGGCGAGCGACGTGACGATGAGCTGCTCGATCGATGTCTGCGCGCGGACGGTCTCCACGAGCGGCGCCAGCGCGTCGAGCGTGATGATGAGGCGCGCGCCCGAATCTTTCGCCACCGTCAGCAGCTCGCGCGCCGTGTAGCTCGGGTTGATGTTGACGACGATCGCGCCGAGGCGCAGCACCGCGAACGCCGAGAAGATGTACTGCGGGCAGTTGGGCAGCATGACGGCGACGCGATCGCCCTTGACGATGCCGATTCGCGCGAGCGACGCGGCGAGCGCGTCGGCCCGGCGCTTCAGGTCGAGGTACGTCAGCTGCGCGCCGAGGAACTGTGTCGCGGGACGATCCGGCCGCTCGACCGCCGTGATGCTGAGGATGTCGGCGAGCGGACGCCCCGGGTACGACAAGTTGGACCGCACCCAGTAGTCGTAGTGCTTCTGCCACGGCCGCGCGGCGTAGGGCGACTCCGGAGTCACGCGATTGTCCGTCCTCCGTCGACGACGATCGTCTGACCGGTGATGTAGTTCGACGCATCGGCCGCGAGGAACACCGCGACGCCTTTCAGTTCGCCCGCGTCGCCGACGCGTGGAATCGGACTCGTCGCCTTGATCGCCGGCTCGGTCATCTCGATCGCGGCGTCGGCGAGCCGCGAGTGGAAGAAGCCGGGTGCGATCGCGTTGACGCGGATGCCTTTGCGTCCCCACGACGCGGCGAGCTCGCGCGTGAGCCCCATCAGCCCCGCCTTGGTCGCCGCGTACGGCGCGTAGTGCGGTCCGCTGACCGAGGCATGCAGGCCGGCGATCGACGCGATGTTGATGATGCGTCCCCACTGGCGCGTCAGCATGTCCCGCCCCGCCGCTTGAGAGAACAGGAACGCGCCGGTGAGGTTGATGTCGACCACCTTCTGCCATTTGTCGAACGGCAGATCCTCGGGCTCGGCGGCCCACGTCACGCCCGCGTTGTTGATCAGGATGTCGACCTTCCCGTAAACCGCGACGGTCTTGTCGACCACCGCCTGCACGTCCGGCGGTTTCGCGACGTCGCACGGCATGCCTTCCACGCGAAACCCGCGCGCGCGCATCGCGTCGACGGTCGGCCGCAGCCATTCGTTGCGCCGCGCGCACAGCATCAGCGCGCAGCCCGCTTCGCCGAGGCCTTCGGCCATCTCCTGTCCGAGCCCGCGCGATCCGCCGGTGACGATCGCGACACGCCCCGCGAGCGAGAATAATTCGTTGATGGTGGGCACGATGTCAGGCTTATACTTCCGGGCCGCTGCAGTGTCAACCGCTCGCCTGTAAGGTTCGCGCTACGTACGACGATGACGCGCCCGCTGAAAGGATCGCGCTACGTACAACGCCATATGTGCGACGCCATGTGTAGCGCGAGCCTTTCAGGCGAGCCAGGAAACCGATGACGCAAACACAAACACCGATCACCGGCGGCCGGTTCCTCACGACGACGCTTGAAGCAGACGACGTGTTCATCCGCGAAGAGCTCTCCGAAGAACAGCGGCTGTTCGGCCGGACCGCCGCGGAGTTCATGCAGAGAGAGGTGCTTCCGGTCGTCGATCAGCTGTACAAGCACGATTGGGAGCTCACGCGCCGGCTGATGAAGAAGGCGAGCGAGCTGGATCTGCTGCGGCTCGAGATTCCGCCCGCGTACGGCGGCCTCGGCCTCGATTTGATCAGCGCGGCGTACGTCGGCGAGCAGATCGCCATCGATCCGTCGTTCGGCGGATCGCTCGGCGCGCATACGTCGATAGGGACGCTGCCGCTCGTGTATTTCGGGACTCAGGAGCAGAAGCAGCGCTACCTTCCGCGGCTGGCGAGCGGCGAGTTGATTGGCGCCTACGCGCTCACCGAGCCGCAGTCGGGATCGGACGCGCTCGCCGCGCGGACGACCGCCACGTTGAGCGCCGACGGCCGTCATTACGCGCTGAACGGGCAGAAGATGTGGATCACCAACGGGCAGTTCGCCGATCTCTTCACGATTTTCGCGAAGGTTGACGGCGAGCAGTTCACCGCGTTCCTCGTCGAGCGCACCATGGGCGTCGTCAGCGGCCGGGACGAGATCAAGCTGGGCCTCGACGGCTCGTCGACTACTGCGCTGATGCTGGACGACGTGAAGGTGCCGGTCGAGAACCTGCTCGGCGCGATCGGACAGGGGCACAAGGTCGCGTTCAACGTCCTGAACTTCGGCCGCGTGAAGCTCGGCGCGCGCAATATGTCGGGCGTGAAGCTCGCGCTCGATCGGTCGGTGAAATATGCGAAGGAGCGGCGCCAGTTCGGGAGGCCGATCGCGGAGTTCGGTCTGATCAAAGAGAAGCTCGCCGGCATGGCCGTACGCGCCTTCGTCGGCGACGCGATGTCGTATCGCGCGCTCGGCGACGTCGATCGCGCGGTCGAATCGGCCGGCCGCAACGACGGCGCCCGTGTGATGAGGACCATCGAAGGGTTCGCCGTCGAGTGTTCGATCAACAAGATCTGGACGAGCGAGGCGCTCGGATGGGCCGTCGATCAGGCGGTGCAGCTGTTCGGCGGCAACGGCTACTCGCGCGAATTTCCTGTCGAGCGGATGTACCGCGACGCGCGCATCACGCGCATCTACGAGGGAACGAACGAGATCAACCGCCTGCTGATCCCCGCGCGCCTGCAGAAGCAGTCGCCGGCGCTGTTCAATGCGGAGGCGGCGCGCGATGCGCTGGCCGACCGGCCGTCACCCTTGCCGCGCGGACCGCTGGCGGCCGAGCGCGACTTCGTCGTTCGTGCGAAGCGCGTCGCCGTCGCGCTGCTCGGCCAGGCGACGGACAGCTACGGCGACGACTGGAAGGAGGCGCAGGAAGTGCAGGCGCAGATCGCCGACGTCGTCACCGAGGTGTACGCCATCGAAAGCGCGATCGCGCGGGCGGAGAAGATGACCACGCGCGGCGACGGTCGCGCCAGCCTCGCCGCCGACGCCGCGCGGGTCTACACCGACGAAGCGGCGAGCCGGATCGCCGCCGCGGTGAGGCAGGTCGCGACCGCGCTGACAGCGCGCGGTGTCGATTCCGCCTACGGCCCTAGCGTCCAGCGCCTCGCGATTCACTGCGGAGTCGACGCGATCATGCTGCGCCGTCGGATCGCCGATGCGGTCATCGAGACCGGGAAGCATCCGTTCTGATGACTCCATCCGCCCTCTACGCGCTGATGGTTCTCTTCGCCATCAACCTCATGAACTTCTTCGACCGCCAGATCATCGGCGGCGTCGGTGAAGGCATCAGGCGCGAATGGGGGCTCAGCGACACCGCCCTCGGACTGCTCGGCACGGTCTTCACGTTGCTGTATGCCGTGTTCGGCCTTCCGCTCGGCCGGCTGTCGGACAGCAAGCCGCGTCGGGTCATCCTGTCGGCGGGCGTGTTCGTCTGGAGCGCGCTGACGGCAGCGTCGGGCCTCGCGCGCAATTTCGGTCAGCTCATCGCCGCGCGCCTCGGCGTCGGCGTCGGCGAAGCGACCTGCTCGCCCGCCTCGACGTCGCTCATCGGCGATCTCTTCCCGACGACCTCGCGCGCGCGCGCCACCGCGATCTGGATGCTCGGTCTGCCGCTCGGCCTCGGTCTGGCCAACGGCGCCGGCGGCTGGATTCTGCAGAACTGGGGATGGCGCAATGCCTTTTACGTGGCCGCGGTGCCGGGACTCCTCTGCGCCGCCGCGGCGCTCCTGGTTCGCGAGCCGAGGCGCGGCACGAAGGAAGAACACGAGGTCGGCGATCGCCGCCGCGAGGGCAATCCGTTCCTGCTCGTGCTGTCGATTCCGACGATGTGGTGGATCATCGCGTCGGGGGCGCTGCACAACTTCAACATGTATGCGCTCGGCTCGTTCGTGGCGCCGTTCCTCGTCCGCTTCCACAAAATCAATTTTCTCGACGCCGGCTGGGTGGCCGCGGCCGTCTACGGCTTCTCGGGGACGATCGGGCTCGTCGTCGGCGGCGCGCTCGCCGATCGCCTTTATCGCTATCGCGTCGATGGCCGTCTGATCGTTGGCTGCGGGTCGATCGTGCTGTGCGCGCCGCTGATGTACCTCGGCCTCACGCGTCCGAGCGGCGACGTGTGGGGCTTCGCGCTGCTGATGGGCGCCGGCTGCGGCGTGATGTACGCGTATTACTCGGTTGTCTATTCGACGATCCACGACGTCGTCGAGCCGGCGCTGCGCGGCACGGCGATGGCGTTGTACTTCTGCGCGATGTATCTGCTCGGCGCCTCGCTCGGACCGGTCGGCACCGGGCTGGTCAGCGACTATTTCACGTTCCAGAGAGCGACGGTCGCCGGCACGGTGCAGCCGCACGGCTTCGGCGCCCTCATCGCCGCGGAGCTGCGCAGCCTCGTCGGCGAGTCGAAAGGCTTCGACGTGCGCGCGCTGGAGCCGTTCCGCGCGGAGGGGCTCCACACCGCGATGTTCGTCGTCCCGATCCTGGCCGCGATTCTCGCCGTCGTGCTGTTCGCCGCATCGCGCACCGTCGCGAAGGACGTCGCGAACCTGCGCGCGTGGATGCAGAAACAGCAAGTAGGAAGTCCGAAGTCGGAAGTCCGAAGTAGGAAAGTTCCGAAGTAGCGAAGTACGAAAGTAGCGAAGTACGAATGAGATGGTCCGATTCTTGATTATGCGGACCGCTATGACGAGATTCTCCGACTTCCGACTTCCGATGTCACTCCGTTCGCAGCGCGTCCAGCGGCGAGATCCGCATGCCATGCCTGGCCGGCAGGTAGGTCGCAAGCGCCGCGGCGGCGGCGAGCACCAGCGGCGCCAGCGTCAGCACGATCGGATCGAACGAATCGGTGTCGAAGAACTCCGCGCTCAGCAGCCTACCGAGCATCACGGCGAGCGGAAAACCGATCGCCAAACCAATCATCGTCATGCGGGCGCCGTCCAAAAACAGTAGCCGCGCGATGTCGGCCGGACGCGCGCCAAGCGCGAGGCGGATGCCGATTTCGTGAGTCCGCTGCGATACGACGTACGACTTGAGCCCGTAGACCCCGACGGCCGCGAGCAGCAGCGCCAGCATGCCGAGCCCGATGAGCGTTCGCCCCGCGGCGCGGATGACCCACAACACCAGCCCGCGATCGTGAAAGTCCTGCATCGTGCGGAGCTCGACCACCGGTAACCGGTCGTCGACCGCGCGCAGCTGGCGCCGAATCGCCGTCAGCAGTTCACCGTCGGAGCCGCCTGCCGTGCGCACATGGATGTTCATCACGCCACTGTAATGGCTGCCGGCCGCCACGTAGAGATGGGGCGCGGGATCGCGATCGGTAACCCAGTCGCGGATGCCAGGCACGATCCCGACGATGGACATCGGCTCGTTGTCGGCTGCGGGCCGAACGCCGGGCCGCGGCGGTGTGACGAGCTGCTCGCCGAGCGGATCCTGATTCGGAAACAGTCGACGCGCCAGCGGCTCGTCAATGATCGCCACGAGCGCAGCCGACGGCGACGTCTCCTCGACCGCTGTGAAATCGCGGCCGCGCACGATCGGCAGGCCGAGCGCCTTGAAATAGCCGCCGGTGACGACCGTGTAGGTTGGCGTCACGCGCGCGTCGCCGCGCTGACCCGGCCTCACGACCCACCGACTCTCGTGGCGCTCGCCGAACGGTACCTGCGAGCTCGCGCCGACATCCGCGATGCCGGGCATTCGGCGCAGCCGGTCGAGCGCATCTCGCAGCCGCATCCGTCCCCCGGCCTCGTCATAGCCCGCGAGGCTCGAATCGATCGACGCGAGCAGCAGCCCCTCGTATCGGTAGCCGGGATCCGAAGCGCCGGCCTTGAGGGCGCCGCGCGCGAACAGGCCGCCGGCGGTCATCAGCATCAGCGACAGGGCGATTTGTCCCACCACGAGCCACGCGCGCGTACCGAAGCGTCGCCCCGCCGGCCGAACGTTGCCGAGATCCTTGAGATCGTCGACGAGATCCGGCCGCGAGATCTTGAGCGCAGGCGCCAGGCCGAACGCCAGCGCGCTCAGCACGGCGAACGCCGTCGTCGCGACGATGACGTTGAGGTCGGGTCGCCATTCGAGCTGCAGCGGCGTCGGGAGCAGCGGAACGACCGACGCGATGAAGAACCGCGCCGTCCACGATCCGACTGCCAATCCCGCGGCGGCGCCGATTGCTGCGAGCATCAGGCTTTCAGTGAGCAGTTGACGCACGATGCGAGCGCGCCCTCCGCCGAGCGCCAGACGAATCGCGATCTCTTTTCTGCGTACGCTCGCGCGGGCGAGGAGCATGTTCGCGATGTTCAGACACGCGATGAGCAGGACGGCTCCCGACAACGGCATCATCACCGCGGAGACCGCCGCCGGTCCTGCGTCGCTCGTCGGCGCCGAACTGACGTTGACGCGCGACAACGGATGCACCGACAGCACCTGGCCGCGTCGCATATCTCCTGTAGGCTGTCAACATGAGAACGCTACGGCCGGGCCGGCCCGCGCTGCAGACCGCGGCGGAAATCGAATCCGAGGATGACGGTGAAGCGCCATTCTCCACCGGTCGAGAACGTCGATTGCGGGTTGCCCAGCTCGGCGCCCGACAGCCGGCCCGTCAGGTAGTTCTCTTCGAACCGGCCGAAAAACGACTTCGCCCACGCGCCGCCGTTCTTGAACGGGAAGTACCCGATACTGATCGGCGTCACGACGCCGCGCGACGTCGACTGCACGCCGTCGCCGAACACCGGCAGGAAGCCGATACCTTCCGCGATGTCGAACTGCGGCGTGATGCGGTAGTGATACATCCCCATCAACTTCAACGCCCAGATCGATCGCGGCGCGCGCACGCTGTCGTCGACGTTCGTGAAGACCGTGAACCGGAAATCGATCTGGTGCCTGATCCGGTCGAAGTCGACGTTCCTTCTCCCGACCCAGAACTTCTCGCAGTTGAACGCTCGTGCGTCTTTGTCGATGCAGACGAGGTGGATGTCGCTGCCAAAGCCCATGAGCGTCGGGCCGCTCATTTTCTGCAGCCACTCGTACCAGCCGCCATCGTCGGCCCGAGCCGCCGCCGGCACGAGCGTACACAACCACACCACGAGCAGCAGCCTGACCTTGGTCATCGTGGCTCCAGTTAGGGATCCTGGTGTGAGACGGTGACGCCGGCATAGGCGGGCTCGATGATGCCGAGCCGCCGCAGCTTCGCGTCGTCACGCCTGATCGTACGGTTCCGCGGCGGATCGGTTTGCGGGCAGAAGATCAGGAATTCATCGGCGCTCTCGCCGATGATCTGACAACGCACGCCGCCGTACTCGACGCGCTCCGTGTCGCGGTTGACGAGGATGCGGTACGGAAATTCGTTCAGAAGGAACATGATCGCGATCACCGCGGCGAGCAGCGCGATTGGCGCCGTGCCGTCGTTGGTCCGCTGACGCCGCTGCAGGCGGATGGCGCGGAACAACCCGAATCCAAATGCGAGGATGAGCAGGTCGAGCTCGCCGCGATACCACAGACGCTCGAGATTGTCCGGACGAAGCGGCAGCATGTTGCGCGCCGGGGCCGTGTTGATGAACGAGCCCCACGCCCTCATCAGGTCCGCATGATACGCGACCATCGCTCCGAGCGCGACGACTGCAAGCGCGGTCAACGCCTGCGCCAGTCCCGCGGGTCGATCGAGGCCGACCCGCGCCGCCAGCGTCCGTCCCGCGCTGCGCAGACGTTTCATCAAACGTCCGATTGGTCCCACGAGCTCGATGACGCGCAAGGCGAACTGGCCGCCCAGCACGACAACGACCGCCGCGGTCATGTCGAAGACCGAAGGCAGCAGTGCCCGCTGTCCCCAGATGAAGTACATGAGGAACGGCTCTTTTCCGAAATCGCCGGTCCTGCCGAAGGTCAGATTGAATCCACTCGTCGCGATGAATCCGACGCTGCCGAGGACGATCGGAACCGTCACCATGCCTACAGCTACACGCGCCGCCAGTCTGCGGAGTGGCTCAGGGCGATCGCCGCGGCGCTGAAGCGCGTTCAGCGCGGTCCCGAACTCCACTGCGCTCTGAAAGCGAGCGTTGCAGTCCGGTTCGAGCGCTTTCGCGATCACGTCGGCGAGCGCCCTCGGCACTGCCTTGTCCTCGGCATCGGCGCGCGGCGCTCCGCGCGTCACCGCCAGAATCAGATCCTCCGGCTCCGTCTCCCGAAACGGCCGGCGTCCCGTCGCCATCTCGAACAGCACCACGCCCAGGCTGTAGAGATCCGAACGCTCGTCCACCGGACGTCCGAGCAGCTGCTCCGGCGACATGTACGGCGGCGTGCCCGGCTGCGGCGTTCGCGTCGCAGGTTGAGCGACCGTGCGTCCGGTCGACATCGACGTTCCCACCGTCCCGATGCTGCGGCCGGCATTCGCGACGCCGAAATCGAGCACCTTCACGGTCCCGTCCGGGCCGACGTGGATGTTCGCCGGCTTCAGATCGCGGTGGACGACGCCCCTGGCATGGGCGGCGCCGAGCGCCGACGCGAGCTGGCGGCCGATGTCGATCACGCGCTCAATCGGAAGACGCTCGCGTCGCATGCGGGCCGAAAGACTCTCGCCCTCGACGTACTCCATGACGATGAACGCGGCGCCGTCGTGCTCGACGACGTCGTGGATCGTCGCGACGTTCGGATGCGTGACGCGCGCGGCCGCGCGCGCCTCGTGGAGGATGCGGAGCCGCCGTTCGCCGCTGCCGGCGAGCGATCGCAGCACGCACTTGAGCGCAACCTTCCGGCGGAGGCGCGGATCGCTGCCGAGAAACACCTGGCCCATGCCGCCGCGCCCGATGGTGTCGATGATCACGTACGGTCCGACGCGCGTGCCCGGTTCGAGGTCGTCGCTGTCGCCGTCGAGATCATCGAGCGGCGGCGGCTGATTGAGGAAATCGCTTTCGTTGGTGTAGTTGGTCAGGAGCGCGGTAATCTCCGACGCCAGCTGAGGGTCGCTGCAGCGCGCGCGGACGAACGCCGGGCGCTCCGACGCCTGACGCTTGAGCGCCTCGGCGATGATCTCCTTGGCAAGCTGCCATGCCGCGGCATCCATCAGATCATCACTGGGCCACGACGTGGTCGCGGCCGGACAGGGGAGCGGCGCCTCTTTCGGCAACGTTCATATAACGTTAGACGGCGGGATGGCTAACACCGGCTGTGCGGGCGCCGGCGTGTTGACAGGCCGATGACCCCGCAGTATAAGCGACGGCCGATTTGATGCGCATCAACGCCGCCGTCTTGTGGGAACAGGGCCGTCCGCTCTCGGTCGAGGCGATCGATCTCGGTACGCCGGGGCCCGGCGAGGTGCTCGTGGAGATGCGCGCGGCCGGCGTGTGTCACAGCGATCTGCATCCCGCGCGCGGCGACTGGCCGATGAAAACGCCGGTCGTCCTCGGTCACGAAGGGGCGGGCATCGTCCGCGAGGTCGGCGCCGGCGTCACCCGGATCCGAAAGGACGATCACATCGTGCTGTGCTGGGCGCCGGCGTGCGGCGTGTGCCCCGCGTGCCTCGACGGACGCTCGGTTCTCTGCGATCGCCTCGACAAGGTGACATTCCGCAACAAGCTGCCCTCGGGCGCGACGCATCTGCGCGCGCGCGATCAGACCGTCGCGCCGTTTCTCGGCACCGCGTGCTTTGCCGACTGCGTCATCGTCCCCGAAGAGGGCGCCATTCGTGTCGCGGCCGACGTGCCGTTCGACGCGCTCGCGACGATCGGTTGTGCGGTGCTGACGGGTGTGGGCGCCGTGACGACGGCGGGACACGTGCCCGCCGGCGCCACCGTTGTCGTCATCGGCGCCGGCGGCGTCGGACTCAACGTCGTTCAGGGCGCGAGGATTGCCGGATGCGAACGGATCGTCGCGGTCGACCGCGGCGATCGACCGCTCGCCCTCGCGCGTCAGTTCGGAGCGACCGACGCGATTAACGCCGCCACCGGCGTTGCCGCCGCCGTTCGCGATCTGACCGGCGGCCGCGGCGCCGATTTCGCGTTCGACACGGTCGGTGCGCCCGCCACGTTGACGTCGGCGCTCGAATCGGTGCGCAAAGGCGGCACCGTCGTCCTCACCGGGCTGTCGCGCGCCGACAGCCAGGGAACGATCGCGATGTTTCCGTTCGTGATGCAGGAGAAGCGCCTGATCGGATCGGTGTACGGATCCGGCCGGCCGGCGACGGACATTCCGAGGCTCGTTCAGCTGTTCCAGGAAGGCCGGTTGAAGCTGCGCGAGCTGGTCGCGCGCACCTACGCGCTGCCGGCGATCAACGACGCGCTCGCCGCGCTCGAATCAGCCGACGGCGGGCGAGGCGTCGTGGTGTGGTAGTCGTTGGACGCTACTGGACGATCCGCGCCGAGGTTTCGAAGCGGCGGAAATTCGAATACTTCGCGGTGCACTCGATCTTCTCTTCGTCGCGTCGTCCTGCGCCGTCCACGTAGGTCTCGCGCATGCGGGCGGGCGGGTACCCACATGTTTGTACTGCTCGACGTACGCGGCGGCGCGGTCGAGGAGCGGTTGAAGCGCGACCAGAAGGGCGAGCGCGAGCTTCACCGCGTGCCGTTGGTGGTTTTCCTTGCCGGCGCCGCGGCCGGCGGTTCAGCGACGCACGAGAAATTCGCTGCGTCGTCGGTACTGCCGGCGCCCTTCCATCGCGCGACCTGCGGATAGAGGCACAGCGGCCGCGTGCGGTCGACCTTGCCGTTGGTCGTGTGCGACGCGACCAGTCTGTCGGGGGCGTTGCCGTGCTCGACCCACTGCTCGAGCGCGGCCAGCGTGTCGAAGTGATCGGGTCCCGGTCCGCCGCTGCAGTGGCCCATGCCGGGCGCGAGGAAGAAGCGATAGAACTCGCGCGTCTTCTCGAGCCCGCCCATCGCCTTCACCACGGCGTCGTAGTAGGCGACCGTATCCTGCGGCGGCACGACCGGATCGGACCAGCCGGTGTACATCAGCAGCTTGCCGCCGCGCTTCTTGAACGCGCTCATGTCGTGGTCGACCGCCGCCATGAACGCCAGCTTCTTCTCCGCGTAGGCGAGGTCGCGCTCCCAGTCGATCGTCCGATAGTCCCAGTTCGGATCGTGGAAGAGGAAGTAGCGGAAGAAGCCGACGCGCATCGGCTCCTGCGGATCCATCACGTACTGGCGCCAGCTCTGGATCGGCGACTCGCCGAAACCCTCGCTGCCGCGCGACCAGCCGGTGAAGATCTGCTCGCCGGTCCGCGGGTTTTTCGCGCCGTCGTACATCTTCTTCACGGCGTCGACCTGCGGCTGGGTGAGGCACGTGGCGTCGTCCCTGGAAGCCTGCCCTGAGGTCGTCGAAGGGCAGACGAGCTTCGCCGGGTCGAAATGGCACCGGCGCGGATCGTCGATGAGCCCGTCCTTCAGCCCGTCGATCGCGTCGCACGCGTCGACGGCCGCTTTCGTGATGAGCGGCAGCTTCGCGGCCGGAATGATTGGCGAGCCGTCTTTGTTGTGCGTCGCGATCCACGACGAGAGGAATCCGAACGTCTGCCGAATGCGGTTGTTCGCCGGATCGCCGGCGATGATCCCGTCGTAGTCTTCGGGAAAGCGCTGCGCTTCGGTCAACGCTTCGTGCCCGCCGCTCGAGCAGCCGTTGAAGTACGAGTGCTCGGCAAATCGACCGGTGTGATCGCGGACGATCAGTCTGGCGGTTTCAGTCGTCACATGCAGCGCGCGCCACGCCCAGTCGACCAGCTTTTCCGGATGACCCTGCGCGAACTTCATGTCGTCGCCCGCGTGGCCGGTGTCGGTGCTCGCCGTCGCATAGCCGCGACGCAGTCCGGCGGCCATGGCGGCGTAGGCAATCGCCCCGGAATAGCCGCCGTTGCCGACCCCTTCGAACTTGCCGTTCCACGCGTCGGCCGGCGGAATCCACACTTCGAATTTGATCTCGGAATCGGTGGTCGGCCGCGCCGTCGCTTCAACGCGACAGAACGCGGGCAGTTGAAGCTCCAGCCGCGCCGTGCCGCCGCCGGGAGGCGTGAACACGCCCGCGGCCATCGCCGTCGCGGATCGAATCGTGACGTTGGGGATCGTCAGCGCGGCAAGATTCGCGCACGCGGTGCCGTTGGATGCGGCGGGCGTCACGAGAACACCGACGAACGGCGCAATCGCGATCGCGAGAATCAGCGCTCGAAGACGCATCACAACCTCCTGGGGCCGTGGCCGCGGCAATTCTAATCTGACTTTCGCGCGGGGCCCACCTCGCGCGCTGATGCCTGCCTTGCCCGCAACGCACGCCCGTCCCCAGCGCGGCAGCCGCGCTGGGGACCCCGGCGAAAGCGCGTCCCTAATCCCTACGATCGACGGTGAGCACCACCTTCCCTTCGACCTTTCGTTCCGCCATCAGCTCTAGCGCGTCGGAAGCGCGCTCGAGCGGAAACGTGGACGAGATGTGCGGCTTCAACCTGCCATTGGCGAACCAGCGCGCGAGCTGCCGCATCGATTCGGCGAAGCGCTGCGGCTCGCGCCGCGAGAATTCGCCCCAGTAGACGCCGACGATCGAGCATCCCTTGAGCAGCGTCAGGTTCAGCGGAATCCTCGGGATCTCGCCCGCCGCGAAGCCGACGACGAGCAGCCGTCCGCGCCACGCGATCGAGCGGAGCGCGGGCTCGGTGTACGGTCCCCCGACCGGATCGTAGATGACATCAGGCCCGCGGCCGCCTGTCAGCGCCTTGATTCGCTCGCGCATGTCTTCGGTCGTGTAGTCGATCGTCTCGTCCGCGCCGTGCGCCCGGCAGACGGCGAGCTTGGTCGGAGACGACGCGCAGGCGATGACGCGCGCACCGAGCGCCTTGCCGATCTCGACGGCCGCGATGCCGACGCCGCCGGCGGCGCCGAGCACCAGCAGCGTCTCGCCGGCTCTCAGCTCGCCGCGATCGCGCAGCGCGTGATCGGAGGTCGCGTAGGTCAGACCGAACGCGGCCGCCGTCGTGAAGTCCATGCCGTCGGGGATCGGCAGCAGCCTCGCGGCGTCGACGGCGATCTCCTCGGCGAACGCGCCGTACCCCGTGATCGCCATCACGCGATCGCCGATCTTCACGTGGTCGACGCCGTCGCCGATCGCTTTGACGACGCCGGCCGCTTCGCTGCCGGGCGAGAACGGCAGCGGCGGCTTCACCTGGTACTTGTTCTGGATGATCAGCACGTCGGGGAAGTTCACGCCGGCGGCCTTGACCGAGATGACGGCTTCGCCCTGGCGCGGCAGCGGCGACGGCACCTCTTCCACGACGAGCGACTCAGGCGGACCGTAGGTCCTGCACAAGACGGCTTTCACGCGCAGCCTCGATTATGCGGTCATGCACCCTATGTGATGACGGAGTCTTGACTCGAGCGCGGCGCGCGGCTGAAATGGCGGCGACGCGGTGAATGTTCCGGGAGAACATTCCCCTCGGCGCAGTCCAGTGAACCAGAACTCCACGTCTCGCTGAAAGGAGAAGACATGAAAAAGCTGTTCAGCAGTGCGCTCGTCGTGGGCGCGGCCCTCTCCAGCGGCGGCCGGATCGGCGCGCAGCCTCCAGCACCGAGCATGCTCGATCCGCACCTGGGCGTGCGAACCGTCGTGTCAGGGCTCAATCAGCCAACGAGCCTTGCATTTCTCGGCGCGAACGACATCCTCGTGCTCGAGAAGACAACCGGCAAAGTTCAGCGCGTCGTGAACGGCGCTGTTCAATCGACCGTCCTCGATCTGGCGGTGAACGGCTCGTCCGAGCGCGGACTGCTGGGCATTGCGCTGCATCCGAATTTTCCGGCCAACCCCGGCGTGTATCTGTACTGGACGTGCACCGTTGCGCCGCCTCCGGCGGCGAATCCGTTCTCACCGACCAAGGAGAGCTGTGACAACCCGCCCGTTCCCGGCCCGGACAGCAACAACATTCTGGCAGTACCTCTGCGCGGCAATCGCGTCGACCGCTTCGTGTGGAATGGTTCGACGCTGACCTTCGATCGCAATCTGATCATGTTGCACGCGTTTCAGAACGACGGCGCTCCGGCTCCGCCCGGGCAGGGAGACAGCGCGCAGGGACCGGCCGGCAATCACAACGGCGGCGTCATCCGCTTCGGACCCGACGGCAAGCTGTACATCATCATCGGCGACAACGGACGGCGCGGCTGGATGCAGAACCTCGAGCACGGTCCGACGCCGCCGACGGCCGACGATCAGTTCGGCGGACCGGAACCGGACAATGCGCACCTCACCGGCGTGATCCTGCGGCTGAATGACGACGGAACGACGCCGGCAGACAATCCCTTCGTCCGCGCCGGTGCGGCGATCGCCGCACGCGGGGCGATCGAGGCGGGCGAGAACGTGAAAAAGGTCTTCGCGTACGGCATCCGCAACTCCTTCGGGATGGCGTTCGATCCGAAGTCGGGCGGGCTCTGGATCCAGACGAACGGCGACGACAGCTTCGACGAGATCGAGCGAGTGGATGCGGGTTTGAACTCCGGCTGGATACAGATCATCGGGCCCTCCAGTCGGATCGCCCAGTTCAAGGGCATCGAGACGACATTCGGCGGGAAGAACCTGCAACAGCTTCGCTGGCCCCCGACGAACCTGGCCGACACGCAGGCGGAAGCGTTATCGCGGCTGTTCATGCTGCCGGGCGCGCACTACAGCGAACCGGAATTCAGCTGGCGATGGGCCGTTGCGCCCGCGGGCATCGGCTTCATGCGCGGCGGCGCGCTCGGCCCGCAGTACGACGGCGATCTCTTCGTCGGCGCGGCGCGCCCGACGCTCGAAAACGGGTATCTCTTCCGATTCAACCTGACCGGTAATCGCCGCAAGATCGGCGTCGACGATCCGCGGCTCGAGGACCGCGTCGCCGACAACAACGCGAAGTTCGACATCACGGAGAGCGAGAGCCTGCTGGCCGGCCGGAACTTCGGGGTTGGGACCGACGTGCAGACCGGCCCGAACGGCAACCTGTTCGTCGTCTCGCTGTCGAACGGCGCCGTCTACGAAGTGTTCAGGAGATAGTCTTCGGCACCGTGAGGCTCGATTGCGTGCTTGCTGCGGGCTCGATCAGCGAATGGTCGGGCCCGCCGCGCCGAGGATCCGGACGAGGTCTTCGATCTCGGCGCGTTATGATTCGCGACCATGTCCGACATCATCCGCGAGACCGGTAAGCGCTGCAGAAACTGGGGCAGATGGGGACCGGACGACGAACGCGGCACGCTGAATTACATCACGCCCGAGGCGATCGTCGAAGCGGCGCGGCTCGTCAGGCGCGGCGCCGTCTTCTCGCTTGCGATTCCGTTCGACGCGAAGGGACCGCAGATCGATCAGCCGCGGCGCTTCAATCCGATCCACCGCATGATGATCACCGGTCCCGACTGCACCACCGGCGCGATCAGGTTTCCCGGCGGCATCGGCTTCAGCGACGACATGGTGATCATGCCGCTGCAGTGCGCGACACAGTGGGACGCGCTGAGCCACTGCTTCGAGGACGGCCGCATGTACAACGGCTACGACGCCAACGAGGTCTCGAGCCGCGGCGCGAAGCGCAATGGCATCGACAAGGTCGCCAGCGGCGTCGCCGCGCGCGGCGTGCTGCTCGACATGCCGCGGGCGAAGGGCGTGAAATGGCTGGAGCCTGGCTATGCGATCAGCGCCGGCGATCTCGATGCGGCGGTGGCGGCGCAGCGCGTGACCATCCGGTCGGGCGATGCGTTGCTCGTACGTACCGGTCACATGACGCTCTGCAAGGACCGGGGCGGCTGGGGCAGCTACGCGGGCGGCGACGCGCCGGGGCTGTCATTTCACACGGCCGACTGGATCCATCAGCATCAGATCGCGGCCGTCGCGAGCGACACGTGGGGCATGGAAGTGCGGCCGAACGAGATCGCCGATTCGTTCCAGCCGCTCCACCAGGTGTGCATTCCGAACATGGGATTGACGATCGGCGAAATCTTCTTTCTCGACGATCTGGCGGAGGACTGCGCGCGCGACGGCGTGTACGAGTTCTTCTTCGTCGCTCCGCCGCTGCCGATCACCGGAGCGGTAGGATCGCCGATCAATCCGCTCGCAATCAAATGAAATCACCCGGAGCCGTTATCCTTGCGGCCCCCGAGACACGAAATCACGAGACCGAAGAATTCGCTAAGATGTCCTGCTGGTGAAAGAACTTTGTATCTTCGTGAACTTCGTGACATTCGGTCATGCCGGTTCACCGGCAGTGACCGGTATGCATTGCCCGCTGATATTACGCGCGTGGCCGCTGCAGAGAAACGCCGCCAGCGACGAGATGTCTTCGGCCGTGGCCATGCGGTGCAGCGGCGATCGCTCGACGAACGACTGCCGCATCCGCTCGACGTCGACGCCGCGCACTTCCGCCTGACCCTTGATCACGCGGTCGATGCGATCGCCTTCGACTGCGCCCGGCGCGATCGCGTTGACGGTGATGTTGTGGCGTCCGAGCTCGAGCGCCAGACCGTAGGTCATGCCGATCTGTCCGGCCTTCGCCGAGCAGTAGCCGATCCGGTACGCCAGCCCTCGCCGTCCCGCCATCGATGCGATATTGACGATCGCGCCGCCACCGGCCGCAATCATCGCCGGGACCGCGAAGCGGATGCACAGGTACGAGCTCGTGAGGCACGAGTTGACGGTGTAGTACCAGTCGTCGACCGTGTAGTCCTGAACCGGTTTCGTCGGGCCGCCGTCGCCGGCGTTGTTGACCAGCGTGTCGATTCGATCGAACGCCCGCAGCCCGGCGTCCACGATCGCCTTCGCCCCGGCTTCACTTCCGGCGTCAGCGACGACGGCGATTGCGCTCGCGCCGGCGCTCTTAATTGAGGCGGCGCTATTAATCAATGTTGCGGTCTCGTTGACGAGCGCCTCGGACCGGGCGGCGCAGACGACCTTCGCCCCCTCCCGCGCGAAGAGCTGGCTCATCACTCGGCCGATTCCCTTGCTCGCGCCGGTAATGATCGCAACGCGGCCGTCAAGCAGCTTCACGTCTCACTCGCCTTTCTCTCAACCAATCGCGCCCGATTGGCGCAGCCGTGCGATCTCGTCGTCTTTCATGCCGAGCATCTCGCGCAGGACGCTCTCGGTATGCTCGCCGACCAGCGGCGCGGGCCGGCGGACACCGCCTGGCGTTTCTGACATCCGCACCGGAGGCCCCACCATCCTGATTTGTCCCGCCACGGGATGCTCGCACTCGACGAGCGCGCCGCGCGCCGCCACCTGCGGGTGCTCGACGACGTGATCGATCCGGTTGATGGCGCCCATCGGGACGCCGGCCGGCAGCAGGATCGCCTCCCACTCCTCGTAGGTTCTCGTCAGAAACGCTTCCTGCAGCGCCGCGATGAGCGACAGGCGGTTGGTGTTGCGCTGCGCGTTGGTCGCGTATCGCGGATCGTCGGTCAACTGCGGGAGCCCGATGAGCGGACAAAACGTCTTCCACAGCTTGTCGCTGCCGACGCCGATCGCGATGTCCCGCGTTCGCGTGTGGAACGTCTGGTAGGGCAGCAGCATGCCGTACGCGGTACCCATCGGCTGCGGGACGACGCCGTCCGCGAAATACGCGCCGATCATCCCAGACAGAATGCCGAGCTGTCCTTCGAGCATCGAGACGTCCAGAAACTGCCCGCGTCCCGTTTTCTGCCGCGCGTGCAGCGCCGCCATGATGCCGAACGCGGCGTACATGCCCGCGGTCAGATCGGCGATCGACACGCCCGCGCGCACGCCGTGGCTGCCCGGATCGCCGGTGACGCTGATCATGCCGCTTTCCGCCTGGACGATGAGATCGAGCGCGGCGCGGTCGCGATAGGGACCGTCCTGGCCGAACCCGGAAATCGAACAGAAAATGATGCGCGGCTGCACCGTCCGCACGGCGCCGTAGTCGATGCCCAGCTTCGCCACCGTGCCGACGCGCATGTTCTCGAGGACGACGTCGGCGCGTTCCGCCAGGCGGAGAAACGTCCGTTTCCCTTCCGGGTGCTTCAGATCGAGCGCGACGCTCTTCTTGTTCCGATTGAGATTGACGAAGTAGGCCGACTCGTGGCCGTAGAACGGCGGTCCCCACGACCGCGAAATCTCGCCGGCGATCGGCTCGATCTTGACGACCTCCGCGCCGTAGTCCCCGAGCATGGTCGACGCAAACGGACCCGCGAGCGCATGCGAGAGATCGAGGACGACGAGATCGTCGAGGGCGAACATGCGCGGAGATTGTAGAATGGCTCTGATGCCTGATGCCGTCATTGTCTCCACCGCGCGCACGCCGCTCTGCAAAAGCTGGCGCGGCGCCTTCAACATCACTCACGGCGCCACGATGGGCGGCCACGCGCTCCGCCATGCGCTCGATCGCGCGGCGCTCGATCCCGCCGAGATCGAAGACGTGTTGATCGGCTGCGCCAATCCGGAAGGCGCAACCGGCCGCAACATCGCGCGGCAGATCGCCATCCGCGCCGGCTGTCCCGTCACGACCTCCGGCATGACGATCAACCGCTTCTGCTCCTCGGGGCTGCAGACGATCGCGATCGCGTCGCAGCGCGTCCTGAGCGGCGAGGGCGAGGTCTACGCCGCGGGCGGAGTCGAGTCCATCTCGTGCGTGCAGAACGAGATGAACACGCACATGCTGAACGAAGACTGGATCGTCGAGCACAAGCCGGAGCTCTATTGGCCGATGCTGCAGACGGCGGAGTACGTGTCGAAGAAGTACGCTATCCCGCGCGAGCAGCAGGACCAGTACGGCGTGTGCAGTCAGCTGCGGGCCGCGGCCGCGCGGGCTGCGGGGAAGTTCGACGACGAGATCGTCCCGATGACCACGAAGATGAAAGCGGTCGACAAGAACAGGGCCGCTGAATCGGTTCGGGAGGTGACGGTCTCGCAGGACGAAGGGATCCGCCCCGACACGACGCTCGAAGGCGTCGCGAAGATCAAGCCGGCGATCGAAGGGGGCGTCATCGCCGCCGGCAACGCCAGCCAGTTTTCAGACGGCGCCTCGGTCGCCATCGTCATGAGCGACAAGGCGGCGGCGACGAGAGGGCTGAAGCCGCTCGGCATCTTCCGCGGGTTCGCCGTTGCCGGCTGCGAGCCCAACGAGATGGGCATCGGTCCGGTGTTCGCCGTGCCGAAGCTGTTGAAGCAAACAGGCACGAAGATCGACGACATCGATCTCTGGGAACTCAACGAAGCGTTCGCCGTCCAGGTCATCTACTGCCGCGATCGCCTGGGCATCCCCGACGATCGGCTCAACGTCAACGGCGGCGCGATCGCGGTCGGCCATCCCTACGGGATGTCCGGCGCCCGCCTCGTCGGGCACGCGCTCATCGAAGGCAGACGCCGGCGCGCGAAGAAGGTCGTCGTCACGATGTGCATCGGCGGTGGCATGGGCGCCGCTGGCCTCTTCGAAGTCGCGTAGCCGCCCGTTACTTCACGACGGTCAGTGTCACGTCCACCTTCGTGACGATGCCCGTCACTTTGTCGACGGCGCTCGTGAACTGCGTCGTCTGACCGTCCTTCAGCACCATCGAATTCGTCGCGCGAAACGACCGGAAGGACGGCCGATCCGTGTTCGACGTCCGTACCTGATCCTCGGGATAGACCGAGGAATCATCGATCGTCAGGTCGACTCGGAAGCGCCCGTCATTGATCACGGCCGTCCCGCAATCGATGTTCGTGCCGATGTCGGTGTATTGGTACGACGTCAGCGGATTCACGCCGGCGCCGCCGGTCGCAATCGGCGTGAAGCTCGTCGACACGATCGGTACTCTCGTCCCCATGCGAAGGCTTCCGCCGTGGCCGGCATTCACCGACAGCATGTAGGGCATGCTGCTGATCTTCTTCTCGCCCTCGAAGCGCGAGATGACGACCTGCAGCTTGAGCGGTACCGGCGGCGTCGTGGCGGTGGAGTCAGCCGCCTTCTCCTGGGCGCGCGCTGCGCCGGTCGACGCGCCGACGACGAGCAAGGCAAGCGTGAGCGCCTGAATTCGTCTGGTCACCGTAACACTCCTTCTGCCCCGCTCCGCGTGCCGATGGGGTCGAGCACAATCGGGGCAATGTGGATATCGCCGACGGGTTCGGGTTCACCGTGAGACGGAACGACTGCGAGGAGCGGCGTCAGATCGATCCGGCCGTCGCGGACGCCTTCGAAGAACGCGCGAATAGCCCGCGCCTCGCGCGGATCGATGAGGATCTCGGGTTCGCCGGTTCCCGCGCGTTGCCCAACCGCCGCAGGCACGGACCGACCGAAGTGTCGGGTCCGGGCCGCCGCTCCGCCACGCGCTCCTGAAAGCGCCGCGCCACCTGTGTCTGGCAACATGCCGACGCCCTCGATCGATCGCGCCTGCAGCGGCACCGCGGTCGCCGGCGCAGGCGCGGCCCGCGGCGGGCGGGAGGCGATGAGGACCACGACCGCAACGGCGGCCAGCGCGCCGGCGGCGGCGACGATCCACGCGGCTGGCCATCCTGCCGGCGGCGGTTCGCTCGCGATCCGCTGGCGCACGCGCGCGGCGAACCCGGGCGATGGATCGACGCCGAGCACGCGCGCGATCTCGCGATCCAGCGCGGCGTCCGTCATCGCTGCTGACTGTTCATCGTGCATTGCAATTGCTCTCTCATCCGCGCTCGTGCCGTGAACATGCGCGACTTCACAGTACCCAGCGGCACATCGAGCAGACGCGCGACCTCGTTCAGATCGTGTTCTTCAATTCCGGCGAGGACGACGACGACGCGCAGCTTTTCCGGCAGGCGTCGATCGCCCTCCCACAGACGCTGCGCCCGCTCGTGTTCGATGACGTGATCGGTGGTCGTCATGGTCGGCGCCTCCGTGGCATGGATCGTCTCGCGCGTCGCCCGTCGACGGTCGGATCGCTGTCGATCGAGGGCGAGCCGCCACGTCATGCGCACGAGCCACGCGCGGAATCGGTCGCGGTCGCGGAGCTGACGAAAGCTCCGATACGCTTTCGCGAAGGCGTCCTGCGCCACGTCTTCCGCATCCTCCCGCCGCCGCAGCACGCCGTACGCGATCCGGAACGCCAGGGTGGACGATTCGACCACGCGCCGTTCGAATTCCAACTCCAGCTCTGAATCCACGGCTACGAGGCGGCGCGGCAGCTCGTCGGCGAGCTCATGCATCGGCTCTGGCCATTCGTCATCAGGCAAGACGCCGCGGTCCCGGAATCGGTTCGTATTGGCCTTCCTGGCGTTTGGCGAGATCCGGCAGCACGATTCCAGACCTGCAGAAGATGACGACAACGTCGTGCGTCGCGCTCAAGCATTGACTTCCGCCGCCGACGGCGGTAGCTTCCTGCTTTCTGCTTCCAGGGTTTTCATAGTCGCCCGGCCGGCACTTTTTTCCATCGCTGGAGGACGGGCATGCGAAATCACGGGACCGCGACGATCATCGTGGCGCTTGGGTGTCTGCTCGCGCTGCCGGCGGCGGCGCGCGCGCAGAGCGCCATCGCAGGAGTAGTACGCGACGCGTCCGGGGCGGTGCTGCCGGGCGTCACCGTCGAGGCGTCGAGCGACGCGCTTATCGAGAAGACGCGATCGGTCGTCACCAACGGCCAGGGGCAGTACACGATCGTCGACCTGCGGCCGGGCGTCTACAGCCTGTCGTTCACGCTGGAGGGCTTCAGCCTGTTCAAGCGCGCCGGAATCGAGCTGCCGGCGAACTTCACCGCGACGATCAACGCCGAGTTGAAGGTGGGCGCGCTCGAGGAATCGGTCACCGTCACGGGTCAATCACCCGTCGTCGACGTTCAGAGCACCGCCCGGACGACCGTGCTCTCGCGCGACGTGCTCGACTCCATCCCGACGGGACGCACGATTCAGAGCGTCGGACAGCTCGTCGTCGGCGTGACGCTCAACGTTCCCGACGTCGGCGGCTCACGCGCGATGCAGCAGACCTACATGTCGGTGCACGGTTTGAGCTCGTCGCAGGTCGTGACGCAGATCGACGGCATGATGGTGAACGGTCTGGATGGCGACGGCGCCGTGCAGAACTACTTCAACAACATGATGAGCCAGGAGATGAGCTACCAGACGGCCGGTGCCGCCACCGACGTGTCCGGCGGCGGCGTGCGCTTGAACATGATCCCGAAGGAAGGCGGCAACCGCTTCAGCGGCGCGTTCTTCGGCGCGTGGAGCGACGGCGCGTGGCAGAGCAACAACCTGACGCAATCACTTCGCGACCGTGGGCTGAGCGCGCCCGATCGGATTTCGAAGATCTATGATGCCAACGCGTCGTTCGGAGGACCGATCAGGAAGGACGTGCTCTGGTTCTTCACGTCGGCGCGGCGCTGGGGCGTCGATGCGCCGATTGCGGACACGTTCTACACGCCTGCCGGTTCGAACTATGCCAGAACCTATCCTCAGTGCAAGGCGGGCACGATTCAGTGCGAGCAGGGGATCGACGACCAGCACATCAAGAGCGCGCTGCTCCGCCTCACGTGGCAGGTATCTCCACGAAACAAGCTGGGCGTGTATTACGACAGGGTGGGCAAGGATCGGGGCCACGGGATGAACGCGGGCGACGATCCGGCGTCGGCATCCCAGATCTGGACGTCGCCGGACTACAGCACGGGATCGGTGAAATGGACGTCGACGCTCACCAACAAGCTGCTGGCCGAAGGCGGCTACTCCTTCAACATCGAGCGGTACTACATCGCGAACCAGCCAGGGATCATGCAACAGCGGGGAACGCCTGCCTGGTACGCGGGCGGCAGCCGCCGCGATCTCGCGCTCGGGACGCGTTATTCCTCGCTCGCAGCCGAACAGGGGCAGTATCCCGATCGGTATTACCTGCAGGGGTCGGTTTCGTACGTGACCGGCTCGCATAACGTCAAGACGGGCGCGCAGTGGAACTGGGGGCCGTATCGGCGGACTCGCGTCGCGAACGCCGACCTCGTTCAGCGGTACAGGAACGGCGTACCGGATTCCGTGGAGATCCTGAACACGCCGCTCGATTGGACCGATCGCCTCAACGCGGATCTCGGCGTCTACGCACAAGACGCATGGACGCTGAGACGTCTGACGGTCAACGTCGGCGCGCGCTGGGAGTACTTCAATTCCGAAGTGTCCGCATCGTCGGCTGGAGCGGGACGGTTCGCGCCGGCTCGGAGCTTCGACAGAATTCCGATGCCTGTGTGGAGCGATCTCGCGCCACGCTTTGGCATCGTCTACGATGTGTTCGGCAACGCGAAGACGGCGCTCAAAGCAGGCATCAACAGGTACGAGCAGGCGCAGACGATCAATTTCGCCGACCAGTTCAACCCGCTCGTGCTCGAACAGCCGGTTGTCTCCTGGACCGATCTCAACAACGACGACGTCGCGCAGGGAGAGCTCGGATGCATCTACCTGACGTCGGGATGCGAGATCAATCTCGCTCAGTTGCGTCAGGGGTTCGGCATCAGCGCGCAGACGTTCCCCAACCCGGACATCAAGCGCGTCTACAACTTCGAAAGCACGGTAGGGGTGCAGCACGAATTGCTGCCGGGTGTCCAGGTCAACGCCGGCTGGTTCCGTCGAACGTTTCACAATCTGCCGCGTCAAACGAACACGCTTCAGAGCTTCAGCGACTACACCCGCGTCGACATCGTGAGCCCGCTCGATGGCAGCATCATCCCGATGTACAACGTCAGCCCGGCTGCGCTCACGCGCATCAAGAACGTCATCTTCACCGATGACACTCAGAAGGAGTGGTACAACGGCTACGAAGCGTCGTTCAATGCGCGGCTGCCGCGCGGCGCCATGCTGTTCGGCGGGATGACCTCGGAACGCATGCTCTGGACGCTGTGCAACGAGGATTCGAATCCGAACAACCTGCTCTACTGCGACGCGCGCAACAGCGGCGTCCCGTACCGCACCCAGCTCAAGCTGTCGGGCAGCTATCCGCTGCCGTACGGTATTCAAATCAGCGGCTCGTTCCAGAGCATCCCCGGCTACCTGCTGACCGCGCCGGGATTCAGTCCCGCATACGTCATTCCCTCGGCAACCAATCTCCCGAGCGTCAGTGCTCCTGCCGGAGCGGGCACCGTCTGGCTGATCACGCGAACGACCAGATACGCCGCCGATTGCAAGGGGCCGTGCACGCCGGGCGCCCTGGTCTTTCCGAACATGACTGCGGCGCAGCTCGCCGTGCCGTTGGTTGCCCCAGGCACCGAATACGCCGAACGAGTCAACCAGCTCGATCTGAGCCTCGGCAAGTGGTTCCAGGTAGGCCGGACGCGCATGCAGGGACAGGTCGACGTCTTCAACGCGCTCAACCGCAGCGACGTGCTGAGCGTGCGCTCGTTGAATTTCCTGACACCGTCCTACATGCAGCCGTCCAGTATCCTCCAGGGCCGCATCATCCGCTTTGCGGCGCAACTCCGATTCTGAACCTGGTATTCAGTCGTCAGCCTCACGGCTGACGACTGAACAGCCCTTTATTGGTTGCTGGGGGCTGGTTGCTGGGGGCGGGGCTGCGGATTACTTGATCTGTCGCTTTGCTGCCAGCGCCGTCGACAGATTCTTCTTCGCATCGGCGAAGTCCGGATCGAGCTTCAGCGCCTGCTGAAACTCTCCGATGGCTTCATCGAGCTTCCCCTGCGATCCGACCGCGATGCCGAGGTTGTTGTGCGCTTCGACGAAGTCAGGCGCCAGCTTCAGCGTCGCGCGGAACTCGACGACCGCCTCGTCGAGCTTTCCAGCGTCGAGGAGCGCGCTCGCCAGATCGTACCGGTTCGCCGCGTCGTTCGGATCGAGGTCGGCCGCCTGGTGGAGCGCGTCGAGCGCCTCGGCCTGATGTCCCGCCGCCGACAGCGCATCGCCGAGATTCCGGTACGCCTTCGCCGATTTCGGATCCAGTTCGATCGCCTGGCGGAACTCCGCAATCGCATCGTCGACGCGGCCGAGGCCGGCGAGCGCGATCCCGAGGTTGTTGTGGACTTCGGCGGACGCCGGTTCGGTACGAAGCGCGCGCTGAAAATGATCCGCGGCTGCCGCTGCGTCTCCTTCGTCGAGCAGCAGGTTCGCGAAGTTGTAATGCGCGGCGGCGAAGTCGGGCTGCAGCTTCAGCGCCTGCTGATACGTGGCGACCGCCTCGTCGAGGCGCTTCGCATCGCGCAGCGCGGTCGCGAGGTTGCTGTAGGCGGGCGCATAATCCGGACGCGCCGCGATGGCGCGGCGATAGTGAGCGATCGCTTCGTCGAGCTTTCGATCGGTCTGCAGCGCGACGCCGAGATTCGTCTCTGTGACGGCGCGCATCGCGGCCTGTGATTCGATCGGCCAATTGGTGAAGACTGCGACGACTATCACGATCGGGATTTGGGATGTGGGATTTGGGATTCGGTTGGGATTTGGCCCTCGAATCCCGAATCCCAAATCCCAAATCCCGATTCCGCCGGCCGCGGCGAACGGGATGAGCAGCGGCACGAGCGGATAACGGTAGCGCGCGAAGACGTAGAACAGGACGACGCTTGCGGCATAGGCGACGATGAGCGCGTACAGGACGGCGAGGCGGCGGCGGTCGCGCCACGTGACGACGACGCCGAACGTCGCCAGCGGCACGAGCACGCCGAAGTGGCCGATCGGGCTCGCGATCCGCAGCGGCCACGACCAGTCGGCATGCGTCGACTGATCTTCCGTGTCGACCATCTCCGTCGCGTTCCAGATCAGCGCGACCTTTCGCGCCATCAGCTTCGCCCACGCGCCCGGCTGCGACGTGATGAAGTGGAGCGCGCGATCGGTCCAGTACTCCGACACCTCCGCCGGCGCCAGCCTGCGATGAAGCGCGTGTTCGGCGAGGTCGGTGGCGTCCTGCCGCTCGTACTCCGGCGCGCCGCGCCCGTAGCGCAGCGACTGGTAGGTGCCGTCCGCGCCCGGATGATTGCCGATGAAGAAGTTGGGACCGAACTGCGACGTCGTGACGTAGAAGCCGCCGCCGATGACGCTGTTGCGCGCGGCCACCGGTACGAGCACGATGGCGAGGCCCAGCGCGAACGCGCCCGCCGCCTTCACGCGATCGCGGACCGTGACGAGAATCCACGCGACGATGACGACGACGAAGACGAGCGCGTTCTCGCGGGTGAGGCTCAGACCCCCGAGCGCGAGACCCAGCGACAACCATGGACGGGCGGGGGCGGACCCATGTGTCCGCCCCGTGATCCGTGCAATCAACCACAGCGCAAGACATACGAAGAACACGTCCAGGACCGACTTCTGCAACAGCCCATCGAAGAAGATCGCCGGCGCGTACACCGCGAGCATCAGGCCGGCAACGATGCCGGCGCGCGCCGGGAAGAAACGGCACGCGGCCGATGCGAGCAGCACGCAGGAGCACGATCCGATGACGGCCTGGCAGACGCGGACGGCGACGAGGTTCGGTCCGAGCGTCGAGTAGATGACGCCGAGGAAGTACGGATACAACGGCGCCTGATAGAACACGTCGTGGCCGATCCAGTCGCCCTTCGCGATTTCCCGCGCCCACACGTCGTAGCCGTGCGCGTCGCCCATGAGGATCGTGAAGAACGGCGCGCGGCGGATCTGCCAGACGTGGATCAGGCGAATCGTCAGCGCGACGAGAAAGATCGCCGCGCCTGCGCCGATACTCAACGCAGAGTCCGCAGAGGCTGCAGAGATCGAATGTTCTCCGTGAACTTTGCGATCTCCGCGTTCCAACGGATCGTGGTGTTTCGCCAACGGGGTATGCTAGCCCAGGATGATGATCGCGCTGATCGCCGCGGCGGCGCTGACGGTCGAGGCGCGGGTGAGTTTCAACGATATCGCACCGATCGTGTGGCGTCGCTGTACGACCTGCCATCGTCCCGGCGCGATCGGTCCGTTCAGCCTCGCGACGTACGAGGACGTGAAGCGCCGCGCGACGCAAATCAAGATCGTCACCGCGCGCCGCATCATGCCGCCGTGGAAGCCGGAGCCGGGCAAAGGCGACTTCGAATCGGAACGCCGGCTGACCGACTCCGAGCTCGAGCAGATCCAGCGCTGGATCGCCGACGGCGCGATCGAAGGCGACAGCAAAGATCTGCCGCCGATGCCGGCGCAGCCGGCAGCGGAGGCGTGGCAGCTCGGTACGCCCGATCTCGTCGTGCGGATGCCCGAGGCCTACACCGTCGCGGCCGGCGGAACCGACGTGTTCCGCACGTTCGTGCTGCCGATCGCGCTGCCGCGCGCGCGGTTCGTGCGCGCGCTCGAGTTCCGGCCGGGTACCGCGCGCGTGGTCCATCACGCGAACATCGGCGTCGATCGCACGCGTTCGTCGCGACAACTCGATCTCAAAGATCCGGAACCCGGCTACGTCGGCGGCATGGTTCCCGATGCGCGCTATCCCGAGGGACAGCTCCTTGGCTGGACGCCGGGTCAGGCGGCGCACCCCGTGCCTCCCGGTACCGCATGGCGCCTCGAGCCGGGCAGCGATCTGGTCGTGCAGCTCCACATGCAGCCGACCGGAAAGCCGGAGACGCTGCAGGTCAGCGTTGGCTTCTACTTCACCGACGAGGCGCCCTCGCGCACACCGCTCGGCCTGCGGCTGGGCAGCGAGACGATCGACATCCCGCCGGGCGCCCGCGACTACGTCGTCGCCGATCGCTACGTGCTGCCGGTCGACGCCGACGTGCTCGCGGTACAGCCTCACGCGCACAACCTCGCGCGGCGCATGGAAGCCGGGGCGACGCTGCCCGACGGCACGACGCGGTGGCTGATCGCGATCGACGACTGGGATTTCCGCTGGCAGGACGTCTACCGCTACAAGAATCCGGTCGCGCTGCCAAAGGGCACGGCGATCGCCATGCGCTACACGTACGACAACAGCGATGGCAACGCGCGCAATCCGCACCATCCGCCGGCGCGCGTCGTCTGGGGACAGAACACGAGCGACGAGATGGGCGACCTCTGGATTCAGATCGTCGCACGATCGGCGGGCGACGCCGCCGTGCTCGCCGACGACATCCGGCGGAAATCGCACGCAGAGGATCTCGCGGCGTACGTCAAGCTGCTGCGCGAGGATCCCGGCAATCCGCTGCGACACGACGCGGTCGGCAATCTGTATCTCGAGGACGCGCGGTACGACGACGCGATTGCGGAATATCGCGCCTCGCTGTCGCTCAACGCCGATTCGGCGCCGACGCACTACAACCTCGGGTTCGCGCTGTCGATGCGCGGCCGCCGCGACGAGGCGCGCGGCGCGTTCGAGCAGGCGCTGCGCCTCGACCCCGAGTACGCGCAGGCGCACAACAACCTGGGCGCGATGCTGCAGCTCGCCGGCCGCGCCGGCGAAGCGCTCGATCATTTCCGCCGCGCCGTCGCGCTGAGGCCCGACAACGTGGATGCGCAGATCAACCTCGCGCAGCTCCTGTCGGCGCAGGGACGCGCGCGCGAAGCGCTCGACCATTTCGAGGCGGCGCTCACGCTGCGCGGCGACAGTGCGCAGGCGCTGGCCGGCATCGCGTGGATTCGGGCGACTGCCGCCGATCCGTCGTTGCGCAATTCCGAGCAGGCCGTCACCTTCGCGGAGCGCGCCGCGGCGGCGACGGGCAGACGCGATCTCTCGGTGCTCGACGCACTCGCCGCTGCATATGCCTCAGCAGGTCGCTTTGACGACGCTGTCGCGATCGTCGAGAGCGGTATCAATTTGGCAACCGCCGGCGGCCTCGACGCGGCCGCCGCCGAACTCCGGCAGCGCCTGATCCTCTATCAGCGCCGTCAACCCTACCGACAATCCAACTTTTTGTAATATCAGAACGGATTTGGTTCGATTGCCATAATTCGTAATTGACTCGACATTGCGCACGGCTTAGCCTGCGGCGATTGGGACGGAGAGGCTCTTCAACGTTCGAGGAGGGACGGGCATGACAAAAAGCCGGATCTTGAGTTCGGCGCTCGTAGTGGCGGCGGTGCTCCTGTTACCGAGCATCGCGCGCGCCCAGAGCGCGTTTGCCGGCGTCGTGAAGGATGCGACCGGCGCGGTGCTGCCGGGTGTCACGGTGGAAGCCGCCAGCCCCGCGCTCATCGAGCAGGTGCGCTCGGTGACGACCGACGCCAACGGCGCATATCGGATTGAGAACCTGCGGCCAGGCACTTATACGTTGACGTTTTCGCTACCCGGGTTCGCGACCGTGAAGAAAGAGGCGGTCGAGCTGCAGTCGAATTTCACCGCGACGATCAACGCGGACCTCAAGGTGGGCGCGGTGGAGGAAACGGTGACGGTTGCCGGCGAATCGCCGATCGTCGACGTGCAGAGCAACGCGAAGGCGCAGGTGCTCTCGCGCGACGTGCTCGACGCCGTGCCTTCGGCGCACACCATCCAGTCGGTCGGACAGCTCGTCGTCGGTGTCACGCTGACGGCGCCCGACGTCGGCGGATCGCAGGCGATGCAGCAGACTTACTTCACCGTTCACGGTCTCGGCGCGGCGCAGACCTCGGTGCTCATCGACGGCATGATCGTCAACGGGCTGCAGGGCGACGGCGCAATTCAGAGCTACCTGAACGAAGGCGCGAACCAGGAAATGGTGTACCAGACCGGCGGCGGCAACGTCGATTCGCCGACCGGCGGCGTCAAGATCAATCTCATTCCGAAAGAGGGCGGCAACCGCTTCAGCGGATCGCTGTTCGAAGGCTACGAGACGAAGAGCCTGCAGGCGAGCAACGGCAACGATTTCCTGTACTCGCACGGCGTCACGTCGCTGGACCAAATCGGCGCATACAGCGACACCGACGTCACGCAGGGCGGACCGATTCAAAAAGACAAGCTGTGGTTCTTCGGCTCGGGCCGTCTGTTCACGGTGAACAAACCGATCGCGAGCACGATCAACTCCGACGGCACGTCGGCCGGCGCGCTCCGCTGCTACAACAATCCCGGAACGTGTTCGCAGGGCGTCGACGCGCAGCACCAGTACAGCGCGCTCGCGCGCCTCACGTGGCAGGTCAGCCCGCGCAACAAGCTGTCCGCCTACATGGATCGGATCCACAAAGTACGCGGCGCCGCGATGTCGCCTGGCGACGATCAGGCGACGTCCTCGGTCCGGTGGAACTCGCCGAACTACACAACGGCGACCGTGAAATGGACATCGGCGGTCAGCAACAAGATGCTCGTGGAAGGCGGCTACTCGACCAACATCGAGCGGTACAACAATCTCTATGCCGAAGGCGTGGAGAAGCCGTACGGATCGGCCGAATGGCTTGCGACCGCGCGGCACTACGACAGCACGTTCGGCCGCCGCTGGGTCACGTCCGACCGCGAAACGGGTCAGTATCCGGATCGGTACAACGCGCAGGGATCCGCGTCGTACATCACGGGGACGCACAGCATCAAGTTCGGATTCCAGGATTCGTGGGGCGTCTTCAACCACACGTATCGTGCGAACGCCGACCTCTATCAGAACTACGTCAATGTCGCGCCGGCGACGGTGACGCTCTACAACACGCCAATCTGGTCGGCCGAGCGGCTCAACGCCAACCTTGGCCTCTACGGCCAGGACGTCTGGACCGCAAAGCGCGTGACGGTCACGATCGGCGGCCGATGGGAATACGTGAAGGAGTCGATCGTTGGACAGCCGGAGCAAATCGGCCGCTTCGGCGACGTGAAGGCGTTCGGCGACGTCGACATGCCGACATGGAAAGCGTTCTCACCGCGAACGGCTGCCGTGTTGGACGTGTTCGGCAACGGCAGGACGGCGCTGCGCGTCGGCTTCAACCGGTTCGAGCAGGCCGCCACCACGACGCTGGCTTCGCTCTACAACCCGTCGGCGGTCACCACGGCGTCGGCAGCGTGGACGGATCTCAACAGGGACGACATCGCACAGGGAACACCTGGATGCGTCTACCTGACGGCGGGATGCGAAATCAATTTCACGCAGGTGCCGACCAGCTTCGGCGTGGTCTCGCTGGCGAATCCTGATCCGAACCTCAAACGCCCGTACGTCGACCAGTTCAACGTCGGTGGCACTCACGAAGTGGTCCGCGGCGTGTCGCTCTCGTTCGAGTGGTTCCACAATCAAGCCAAGAACATCTGGGAGCGGAACAACGTTGCCCGGCCGGGCACATTTGCCAACGGCGCCGTGAACAACCCGAGCTATCGCGCGGTGACGATCTTCAGCCCGATCGACGGAACGCCGATCACGATGTACGACCCGATCAACGCCACGGTGAATCGCGCCGTCGTCCAGATCGACTCGAACGACACCGATCTGTCGCAGAGCTACAACGCGTTCGAATTCAACTTCAACGCGCGGCTGCCACACGGCGCGCGGATCTTCGGCGGAAGCGCAACGGATCGGGCGATCGCGTACTCGTGCACGGCGGCGACGACGAACCCGAACTTCCTCGTCACGATTGGCGGCGTGAACTACTGCGATCAGGCCAACAGCGGCATTCCGTGGCGCACGCAGTTCAAGTTGGCCGGCACCGTGCCGCTGCCGTGGTACGGGCTCATCGTGAGCGGATCGTACCAGGGGCTTCCCGGCTATCAGCTCGGTACGCAGTCTCTCAACGGCCTCGCCTCTGGCGGTTCCGGAACGCCGGACTTCGATATCGTGAGCGGCCGCGGTACGAACATGACGGTCACGGCGACGACGCGCTACACCGTGTGTCCGGGCAACTCGGCTTCGCAAGGATGCGTGGTCGGCGCGCTGATGGCGCCGGGGCTCGTCAGCTCGTCGCTGCTCGTTCCGTTGGCGCCGCCTGGTGTCGAGCTGACGCCGCGGCTGAATCAGATCGATTTCTCACTTGCGAAGCGGATCACGTTTCGCGGCATCCGGTTCGATCCGAAGGTCGATCTGTTCAACGCGTTCAACTCGAGCGACTATTTCTCGGTGCGGACGACGTCGTTCACGCCGACCGCCACGGCGGGGACGTCGGCCGGTACTTACATGTTCCCCGGCAGCATCCTCCAGGGACGGCTGCTGCGGGTTGCGGCTGTGATCAACTGGTAAGCAGCTGGTCGCTGGTTGCTGGGGCGGGTCCATGGGGGCCCGCTCTTTTTTTCTTCGTGTTATCGTTTTCTGGATGCACTGGTTCACTGTCCTCGCCTTCTCGTCGCTGACGGTCTTCGACCTCGACAACCGCGCGATTGACCCGTTCAAAGCGGCAGCCGGCGCCAGGGCGACGGTCTTTCTCTTCACCGCCACCGACTGTCCGATCTCCAATCGCTACGCGCCCGAAGTGCAGCGCGTGTATCGCGCGTTCGCGCCGAAGGGCGTCCGATTCTTCCTCGTGTATCCAAATCCCGCTGACACCCCGGACGCGATTCGCGTCCACGCGAAGTCGTTCGGCTACGCGGCCGACGCGCTGCGCGATCCGAAGCAGGAGCTCGCAAAGCTGGCCAGCGCCACGGTCACGCCTGAAGCCGCGATCTTCACCGGGCAGCGCCTCGTCTACCATGGCCGGATCGACGATCGCTTCGTCGATCTCGGGCTCGAGCGGCCGGCGCCGACCGTGCACGATCTCGCCGACGCGCTGACGGCCGTCGTCGCGGGCGTTCCCATCGCGCATCCCGCCACGCAGGCAGTCGGCTGCTTCATCGCCGACTTCGCGCGATGAAAGCTGCAGCGTTCGCGCTGATCTCGACGCTCGTTGTAGGGCGAGCCGTCCAGGCGGGCCGATCCGCCGATCCCGCTCGCTCGGCTGAAAGCCTCGCGCTACCAACCACGCAACTGAAAGACATCGCGCCGGCGTTCACGACCGTCACCTATTCGAAAGACATCGCGCCGCTCATCGCCGATCGCTGCGCGATGTGCCACCACGAGAACGGCGCCGCGCCGTTCAGCCTTCTCACATACTCCGACGTCAAGCGCCGCGCGACGCAGATCGCGCTCGTCACGAGCCGGCGTTACATGCCGCCGTGGAAGGCTGATCCAGCCGATGGGCCGTTCGTCGGTCAGCATCCGTTGACCGACGCCGAGATCGCGCTCTTTCAGCAGTGGGCCGGCGACGGCGCGCCGGAAGGGGACGCACGCGATTTGCCGCCGCTTCCGGGCCGGCAGCGGTGGAGCGCAGGCTGGCAGCTCGGCACACCCGATCTCGTCGTCTCGCTGCCGGAACCGTACATGCTGCCGGCCGGCGGCGCCGACGTGTTCCGCATCTTCGTGATCCCGCTGCCGGTGAACGCAACTCGATTCGTGCGCGGACTCGAATTTCGTCCCGGCAATCCGAAAGTCGTGCACCACGCGAACATCCGTGTCGATCGGACGGCCGCGTCGCGACAGATGGACGACGCCGATCCGGCCCCTGGGTACAGCGGCTTGATTCTTCGTTCCGCCGATTACCCCGAAGGACACTTCCTCGGCTGGACGCCCGGCCAGGTCGCGCCGCTGCTGCCGAACGATTACTCGTGGCGCCTCGATCCCCGCACCGATCTCGTTGTCGAGATCCACATGCAGCCGAGCGGGAAGGCCGAGGCGGTGCAGCCGTCGGTCGGCCTGTACTTCAGCGCCCAGCCGCCCACGAGGATTCCGGCGATGCTGCGCCTCGGCCATCAGAACATCGACATTCCGGCCGGCGAGAGCAACTATGTCGTGACCGATTCGTATGTGCTGCCGGTCGACGTCGAGGTGCAGGCGGTGCAGCCGCACGCGCACTACCGCGCGCGCGACGTCCGCGGCGAGGCGCGTCTGCCGGACGGGACGGTCGAAGAGCTGATTCACGTCGGCGACTGGGACTTCCGCTGGCAGCACGTCTATCGATTCGCGAAGCCGTTCACGCTGCCGAAAGGCACGACGCTCTCCATGCGATGGGTGTACGACAACTCGGCCGCGAACGTCCGCAACCCCGAGCATCCGCCGAAGCGCGCGCGATGGGGACAGCGCTCGTCGGACGAGATGGGCGACCTGTGGATTCAGGTGCTGACGAAGAACGAGCCGGACCTCGTCACGCTCACGCATGCCTTTCGCGCAAAAGTCGCCGCCGAGGACGTGATCGGGTACGAGACCGAGCTCGAACGGCATCCCGACGAAGCCGGGCTGCACGACGATGCGGCGCTGTTGTACCTCGAAGTGGGGCAGCCGGATCGCGCCGTCGCGCACTTCACACGTTCGCTGGCGCTGAAAGGTCCGTCGGCGCCCGCGTTCTACAACCTCGGCACGGCCCTGACGATCGCGCGCCGTTTCGACGAAGCGGCGTACGAGTATCAGCAGGCGATCAAGGCGGATCCGTCGTACGCGAAAGCGCACAACAACCTGGGCAACGTGTGGCTCGCGCAGGGGAAGTTCGAGCCGGCCATCCAGGAGTTCACGGCAGTCGTCGGGCTCGATCCGAAGTCGGCCGGCGCGCTCGCAAACCTGGCAGGCGCATACGCCGCCGCCGGCGCCTTCGATCGCGCGGCAGAAACCGTCGACGCCGCGCTGCGGCTCTCGCCGCCCGAGCCGCTCGCATCCGATCTGCGTGCTCGAGCCGAACGGTACCGCAGGCGCGAGCGCTAGTCAGAGCGGATACGGCAGCGTCATGCCGAGCAGCGTGACGAGGACGATGACGACCGGCGTCAGCGCAAAAAAGACGACGATCGTGTAGCCCATGACGTCGCGCGCGCCGAGGTGGAAGAGGCCGAGAATCGGCAGCATCCAGAACGGCTGCACCAGATTCGCCAGCGCCTCGCCGAGATCGTAGGCCGACACGCACCACCCGAGGTGGACGTGGAGCGTGTGCGCCGCCTGCATCACGTAGGGCGCGATGATCACCCACTTCGATCCGCCCGACGGCACGAACACCCCGAGCACCGCGGAATAGATCGCGACGATCGGCGGGAACGTCGTCTGCGTCGAGAAACGGACGAAGGCGCCGGCGAGCGCGTCGCTCAGGTGCGTCGCCGTGATGATGCCGGCAATCCCCGCGTAGAACGGAAACTGCAGGATGACGCCCCACACGGCCGGCGTCGCGTTCTGCACCGCCCGCATGAGACCGGCCGGCGTGCGATGCAGCAGAAATCCCAGGAGCAGGAACGCGAGGTTGAGGATGTTCAGGTTGATCGCGTTGAGCGGCTCACCTGCCTGCATGAAATAGCGCGTCAGGTACCAGACGCCGAGGCCGACGACGAGCCACGTCAGCAGCGGAGAGTGTTCGAGATATTGGCCGGGGGTCGGAGTCGCGGTCGGAGTCGGTGTCAGAGTCGAGGTAAGAGTCGACGTCGGAGTCGGACCGTCATCAAGGCTGATTCCGAGGTCGCGGGCGGTCTTGCCGGCGCCGGCCGGCGGCGTCGCGAGCCACATCACGGCGGTAACGACGACGATCTCGATTGGCACTGACAGCAGGCTCTGCCAGAGAAAGATCGTGTGGCGGAACGGAATGAGACCGCCAGCCACGAGCCCGCCGTGCGACACGATGTCGCGGATCTGCGGCTGCAGCGCGCCCGGCGTCGCCATCTGCAGCGCGGCGGATCCGCTGAGTCCCTGCGCCCAGATGCTGCCGATCCCGAGGAAGCTCGCCGCCGCCAGCGCGCGATAGTCCACGCCTTCCACACGCCGCGCGATCTCCCGCGCGAGCACGGCGCTGAAAATGAGACTGAAGCCCCAGTTGAACCACGAGCTGACGAGCGCGAAGACGGTAACCAGCGCGACGGCCGACTTCGGCGTCCGCGGCCACGAGGCGGCAGCGCGAATCACGCGCTGCATCGGCGCGGAAGTGGCGAGCACGTGGCCGGTGATGATGATGAGCGCCATTTGAAGCGTGAACGGAATGAGCTCCCAGAAGCCGCGGCCCCACGCGTCGACGATCTGCGGCAGCGAAGACGAAGTGGCGGCGAGCGCGCCGGCGACGACCAGAAACGTGGCGATCAGCGCGAAGATGAAGGCGTCGGGCACCCAGCGCTCGGTCCAGTCCGTGAGCGCAAGAGCGAGGCGGGCGAGCACGGCGGCTACGTTAACATACGCACACTCGTCGACAGACCTTCGCGGTCGGATGAGAGCGCAGTCGGATTGACCGCTGTTTCAAACCGCGAAAACACGAAGGACGCGAAGCAACGAGAAAACAGACACGGAGTCCACGAGATGACGAATCGGATCGGCGGCATCGATCGCGACTCGAACTACGTCGCGTCGCGGACCGTTGGCGACGCCGGCGCGATCGCGCGTGCGTATCAGCATGGGCTGACGCTCGGCGGCAACGGCGGCCTGACGTCGATTCCGATCTTCGACAACGCGATGTCGAACGAGACCGGCGGCTACCACTACGCGTGGTTCCATTTCGCCGTGCGTGAACGTATCCGTCAGGGAGCCGGCGGCGCGCCGGACAACTTCGTGATGTGGCGCGCCGGGAACGCCGGTGCGGCGCAGGAGCAGTTCGACCGATGGATGGCGGCGTACAAATCGGACGCGTCGGCCGATCCGCAGCGCGTGAAGGTGCTGCGCGCCAGGCCGAGAGCCTTCGTCGATGGCTGCTTCGACAAGTCGGCGGCGCCGTCGTTCATCGCCGAAGAGCTCGTGTTCACCAGCCGACCGGTATCGAAGTGCAGCGAGCTGTATCCCGTGTACTCGAACCCGCGGAAGGAGGCGGGGGGACCGCTGGCGGCGAACGTGCTGAAGTGTCAGCTGAAGCCAATCGATGCGCACGACTACGCGTTGACGTTCACGGCTGACGAAGTGGCGCGGCTGAAGACGATCTTCGCCGCCGGCGTCTGCGACTTCCCGAAACCGGGCGTCAGCCAGCGACCCGTGGTGCCGTGGGCGGCGATCGGATCGTCGAATAAATCATGAGCGCGCCCCCGCACCTGCTGAGCGAGTACGAGGACGTTCAGCCGATCCATCGCAGGATTCTCGCGTTCTCGTTCATCGGGTGGATTTTCGATTTCTACGATCTCCTCCTTCTGAGCTTTGTCGTCGCGTCGACGTCGCTGACGAAGGATCTCGCGCTGTCGGCCTACGACGTCTCGGTGCTGCTCGGTACCGCGCTCGCGTTCACCGCTGTCGGCGGCCTCGCCGGCGGCGCGCTGGCGGATCGGTTCGGGCGCAAGCCGCTGCTGATGATCTCCGCGGACTCTCGCTCGATCAGTCCGCATTGCTGCTGTTCGTGGATCAACTCGGGTCGGTCGTCGGATACGTCGGTTTCGGCTACGCCAGCGATTTCTTCGGCCGCCGTCCGAGCTTCACCGCGTTTTCGATCGTCAAGGCGGTCGGCCTGATCATGGTGACGCTGGGCTGGGGCCTCACGAGCGGCTATTCGCCGACGCTCTTCGCCTTCATGTTTCTCGTCGGCGTCGGCGAAGGGAACTGGGGCTGCATCGGTCCGCTGCTGAACGAAGTGTTTCCGACTCCGGTGCGCGCCGCGGCGCTCGGAATCATCTACAACGTCTCGCGCGGCGTGCAGTTTCTCGCGCCGGTCGCCATCACGTTCGTCGCGGCGCGATCGAGCTTCGGCGCCGGCATCGCGCTCGCCGCGCCGTTCGCGCTGCTCGCGGGCGCGAGCGTGTGGGCGCTGCCGGAGACGAAAGGCGTGAAGTTGACGCCGGTGGCGGTTCGCTCGGCTGAAAGCCTCGCGCTACACCGGTAGCGCGAGCCTTTCAGGCGAGCGCACGAATCGCCGGTAGCGCGAGCCTTTCAGGCGAGCGGCGGGCGTCTTCGCCCACAGCCCGTGGCCTGCTCGAACGCGTACGCCAGCTGCAGGACGCCGCGATCGTCTCCGCGCCGGCCGGCGATCTGGACACCGACGGGAAGACCGTCCGCCGTGAAGCCGGCGGGGACCGAAATCGCCGGATCGAATGTCGCGCTGATCCAGTACGCCGACTTCATCCACGCGATGTAGTGTTCCATCCGCACGCCGTCGATGTCATGCGGCCAGTCGATCGAGGCATCGAACGGCGGCACCTGGTTCACCGCGCAGATCAGAAACTCGAACCGCTCGTGGAAGCGGCGCATCTGGTCGAGGAATGCCTCGTGCCGGTCGATCGCCTCGGCGAGCTGCGCGGCGGTGACGCGCGATCCCGCTTCGATTTCCGCGACGGCTTCCGGCTTGATCTCGTCGCGGTGACCGGCGAGAAGCGGGGCGAGCGTCTGCCACGATCGCGCCGCGCGGATCGTCAGGAAGAAATCGTCGACGCCGCTGAAATCGGGGCATGCCTCTTCGACGCGGCACCCCAGATCCTCGAACGTGCGGCGCTGCCCATCGAGCACGCGACGAACCCGCCGGTCGAGCGGGAGGCCGTCGAGATCCGGCGACCAGGCCACGCGGACGCCAGCGAAGTCTCGCGCGAGATCGGATTCCGCGTATCGCCCGGTCATCACGGCCAGCAGGAACGAGACATCGTCGACCGATCGCGCCATCGGGCCTTTGACGCCGAAGCCGAGCGACGGCAGCGGATTCGGCGCATCCGGCACCAGGCCGAACGACGGCCTGAAGCCGACGATGTTCGTGAAGTTGGCAGGATTTCTGAGCGAGCCGCCGAAATCGCTGCCGTCGGCAATCGGAAGGAGACCGGCGGCGATCGCCGCCGCCGCGCCGCCGCTCGATCCGCCGGCGCTCTTCGTCACGTCGTAGGGATTGCGCGTCGTGCCGTAGACCTCGTTATACGTGTGCGATCCCATGCCGAACTGCGGCACGTTCGTCTTGCCGATTGGAACCGCGCCCGCATGCTTCAAACGCTGCACGAGGATCGAGTCGTCGGCGGGGTATGCGTCGCGAAGGAACGGGCAGCCCCGGGTCCACGGGAAGCCCGTTGCCGGCTCGAGATCCTTGAACGCGATCGGCAGGCCGTGCAGCGCGCCGGACGCGGCGCCGCTCGCGACGGCGCGATCCGCTTCGTCCGCGAGCGCGAGGCACGCTTCGTCTTCGCGCCTGGCGACGATCGCATTGAGCGTGGGATTGCAGCGGACGATGCGATCCAGGAAGGCCGCCATCACCTCGCGCGCGGAGATCTCGCGCGTGCGGATGCGCCTCGCGATCCCACGCGCGCTGTCGAAGCAGAGCGACTCGTCGCTCACGGCCGGCCGGTCGTCGGCTGCGTCACGACCATCTTCCACGCGGCGTGGCGGATCGCGCACCGCCGGTGAGTGTCGCGAAGACGAGCAGCGCCCAGATCATCTGGATCCCGTCGCAGTCTTCGTCATGCGCTCGGGGTGGAGCGTTATCTTCTGCACTCGCCAGTTGTTCATGTCGGCCAGATAGAGGACATCGTCGGAGGGACACGCGATGCCGTGCACCCAGTTGAACTGCTTCGCGTCGCGTCCAGACTCGCCGAGCATCCCGACGATTCTGCCCTCGAGCGTCAGTTTGTAGAGCCGTCCAGGTTCCTGATCGGTCGTGTAGAGAAACTGCGTCGCGCCGTTGGTGATGCAGATCGTCCACGGCGCCGTTTCGTCGGGCGGGTTCGCCGCGAGGTTGCCGAGCACCGGATGCCGTTTCTTGTCGTACGGCACGTTGAGATGGATCATGCGCAGGAACCTGCCGTCCGTGTCGAAGACCTGAATGCGGCGGTTGCCGCGATCGGCGACGTACACGTTGTTCTGCCGATCGACGCCGATGTTGTGCGGCGTGTTGAACTGACCCGGGTTCTCGTCGGCGTGCTGGCCGCCGCTGCCGCGCGAGCCCCACGATTTGATCCAGGCGCCGCGCTTGTCGAATTTCGCCACGCGTGAATTCGTGTAGCCGTCGCTGACGTAGATGTTGTCGTCCGAGTCCCAGGCGATGTCGGTCGGCTGGCGGAAGGATCCGTCGACGTGCACGGCGGCGGCCTGCCCGCGTCCGCCGCGATAGTACGACTCCGCGGGATCGTCGGGTCCCTCCGGACGCCGGCCGAGATTCATCGTGACGTAGCCGGCGGGATTGAACTTGACGACGGCGTTCGTCCCCTTGTCGACGACCCAGAGGTTGTCGTACCTGTCGAAGCGAACGCTGTGTGAGTAGCCGAGCCCGTACACGCCTTTGCCGATCTCGCGCACGAACTTGCCGGTCTGATCGAATTCGAGCAGCTGCGTCGACGCGTTGCCGTAGAGCGGCCCGGATGTCGCGCTGCCCGGATGATTCAGGACGACGATGTGACCTTTGGAATTGACCGCGACGGCGAGCACCTCGCCCAGGTTCATGTCGGGCGAGTACTTCAGGAAGTCGATCGACGAGTCGAACGGAATCGTCGGCGCCGCCGTGCCCGGCGGAGGCGTCTGGAACAGCGCGGCGAGTCCGATGACGATCGCAAGATGTTTCATGAGCCGTCTCCCGTCATTTCAGCTCGAAGATGGTTGCTTCAGAGATGACGCCCGTTTGTTCTTCCGAATGAACGGTGCCGGCCGGAACCCACACGGCGTGCGGCGTACGATCCTGAATCCACACGACGACGGTGTCGCGGTCGTGGCGATGGCGCGGTCCATCCATCCCGAGGCCCCACGCGTAGGCCCAGACCGTGACGCGATCGTTGTCGAGCAGCTGCTTCCCGCCGATGCCGCTCATCGGCGGCGCCTCCTCGCTCGGCGCGGCCGTGCGGCCCGTCGGACCGTCGTCTTTCATCTCGATGAAGACCGCGCGGAGCGGCGAATCGCTGATGCCCTCTTCGATGTGCGTCACGCCTTTTCGTTGAAACGCAATGTCGCCGGCCTTCGTCGAGACCGGCCGCTTGTTTCCTTCCGGCGAGATGATCATGCGATCGCCCGGCTCGTAGTAGACGCCGACGAGATCGTACACGTGACGGTGCAGCGGCGAGGGCTGTCCTTTCAGCCACGCGATGTTCCACACCTGCACGCGAGGGTTGTCGAGGATTTTCGTGGCGCCGACGCGCGGATACGCGGGAGGCAGCGGAGCGATCTGGATCAGCGCGGCGAGAATGACGACCAGGCGCAGCATGGCGGCTCCCTTTCGGAACGGCGGCATTATAGCCGCGAGCTGTGCGCTCATCTGGAACGCGAGCCTGCGCGGTAGCTCGAGCCTTCGCGGTAGCTCGAGCCTTCGCGGTAGCTCGAGGCTTCGCGGTAGCGCGAGCCTTTTAGGCGAGCGTCCAGCTGCGGCTGCACCCCCGCTCGGCTGAAAGCCTCGCGCTACGTGAATGCAGTTTGTTCAAAAGAAGTGCGCCCGGTTGGATGGCGACCGTTATACTGGCGGCTCTCACCGGAGGGCTGCGATGACCGACCTGTTCGGCACGAA
>Ga0209057_1000116_pt1 | contig 67207 bp, 67 predicted proteins | sample GraSoiAngelo_146_FD_185903 | JGI IMG/M metagenome (GOLD analysis project Ga0209057, IMG submission 185903) | Grasslands soil microbial communities from the Angelo Coastal Reserve, California, USA - 14_1009_05_30cm (SPAdes) (version 2) | ecosystem: Environmental > Terrestrial > Soil > Grasslands ...
GGTTGAGCGGGTTGACCATCAAGCCGAGCGTCTCGAGCGTCACGGCGCCGAGGAGCGGACCCTCGTCCACCTCTCCGAGCACCACGGGCGAGGTCGCCGTCATGCCGGCGAGGGTGAAGCGGCACTCGGAGACACCGCGGCCGATCGAGGAGCCGTCGGCCAGGCTGAACTCCGCCGTCCGCTCCGGCCTGAGCCCGAGGGGGTGCCAGACGCGCCTCGGCAGCACGGAGTAGACCGCGCCCGTATCGACGAGGAAGCGGACGCGTATCGACGTGCCTCGTCCGTCCCGGCGCGAAACCGTTCCCCGCACGTCGATGATCCCCACACCTCCGGGTCTTGCCCGCAGGGGATGCCGGTGGAATCCCTTCGGCAAGAGCACTGGCGGGCCTCAGCCGACCGCTGCTTCCGGGCGCCGCGCGTGGCGCTTGATGATCTCGCGCAGCCGCGGCGGGTCGATCGGCTTCTTGTAGATCACGTCCTCCACCCCCGCCATCCGGCTCCGCTTGATGATGTGGTCCTTGTCGAAGTGGAAGGCCGTCATGAGGACGACCGGAACGCCGGCGTGTCGCTCGCGCACGAGCTTGAAGAGCTCGTAGCCGTCGAGGTCCGGCATGACGACGTCGCTCAGCACGAGGTCGACCGTGGCGGTCTCCAGGCGCTTCAGCGCCTCCCGTCCCCCGGTTGCCACGACCACCGTGCAGCCCTCCTGGCTGAGGAGATCGCGCAGCGACTGGCAGACGCCGAGGTCGTCGTCGACCACCAGGATGCGGATGCCGATGAGCACCCGGTCGTGTGGTTCGCCGGCCGCCGGATGCCGCTCGACCGAGCCGGCGCGTTGCGCCCGGAGGTCGGTCATCTGCGTCCCCGGGAGGTACTCCCGCGTCGCGTACTCGGCGCCCTGGGCGAGCTCGGAGAGCTTGCTCACGATCCCCTGGATGCGCCCGAGCGCGGCATGGATGGAGTCGAGACGCTCGCTCTCGACGATGAAGTCCGCGTCCGAGGACACCTTGGCGACGTGCCCCTCGAGCAGGTTCAGGTTGTTGACGATGACCTCGAGGGGGTTGTTGATCTCGTGCGCGAGGCTGACCGCGACCTCGCCGAGGAGCGCCAGCTGGTCGTGGCGGCGGATCTCACGCAGGTCCTTGGCGAAGCCGACCGAGCCGGTCTCCGTTCCCTCGTCGTCGCGGATGATGCCGCCCGAGATCGCAACGGGGATGCGGGTGCCGTTCTTGGTGACGAAGACGGTCTCGTAGTTCTTGGCCTGTCCCGGCGGTTCGCCGTAGCCGAGCCGCATGGCGCTCATGACCTTGCGGGCCTCCGCGAGGTCGGGGTAGAGCCGGGTCACGTGCTGCCCGAGCACCTCCTCCGGCGTGTAGCAGAGCGTGCTCCGTGCTCCGTCGTTGTAGAAGATGATCGTCCCGGTGCGGTCCACGGCGACGATGATGTCGGGCGAGCTCGCGAGCAGCTTCTCGAGATAGGGAGACGGGAGACGGGGTACGGTGGGCATGCGCGGACGCGGGGCCGGATGGTAGGCCCCGGGGGCACGAGCGTCAAGGCTGCGCTGGCTTTCGTCCTGCTTGCCGGATGCTTCTGGCGCTCCTACGGCCGCGCCGTCGCCACCCACGTGGAGGTGCTGCTCGGCATGGCGCGCAAGGGCGTCGACCTGGTGGCGAACGCGCGCTTGACCGCCGAAAGCATGCCCGAGCTCACCTATCCCCTCGAGCGCGCGCAGGCGTTCGCGGAGACCGCGCGCGCGCGCGCCGCCGGCCGGCCGCCCGGCTCACTCCTGGCATTCGAGGCGCTGCTCGTCCGCTACCGGAGCTTTCTCGACGCGCTCGATCGCGTGCGCCGGCAGCAGAGCGGCGCCGCCGCGGGCCGCACCCTGCAGGCGCCGCTGGCGGCCGTCGAGGCGGCGGGCGAGGCCGTACGTGCCAGTCTCCGGAGCGAGGGGCGAATCAAGTAGCAGCCGCGCCGCTCGGGTCAGGAAGCCGGCGGTCGAACCAGCAGCGGCCGCACGCGTGCCGACGTGCGCTCCCGCGGTCGATTCAGGAAGGGAGAGAGAAGCAACATGAAGGGAGACAGCAGCAACGAGATCAGCGAGCCGAGCGGCGGTGTCGCGGGTGGCTCCAGCTCGAACGTGTAGCGATACTCGAGCCGGCCGTCGCCGAAGCGACAGGTGACCTCCTCAGGACTCTCGACGCGGATCACGATCGCCCGGTGGCCGGTCAGCCGCTCGATCACCATCTCCCCGCGTTGTGGCATATCAGTGGCCTCCTCCATCCGTTGACGCGACGGGGGTTTCCGTCGTTTATGGCATCCCTTAGTTGAACTCGCTCGTCAGAGGGCGAGTGGCCTGCGAGACTTCGTTCTCACGCGCGAGCGTCTCCAGCCGCCGGTCGAGCGCCGCAACGCGCCGGCGGAGGTCAGAGAGCTCGTGGCGCGAAGCCACGCCGAGCCACTCCGTGATCGTCTCCGTCAGACGGGTGGCGTCGCTCTCGAGCACCGCGAGGAGATGCGAGGGCTGCCCGCCGAGCCGGCGAAGCAGCTCGTCGGCCTGGCGGCGGGCTTCGGCGGACGCGTCGAGGGCATCCGCGGCGAGGCGTGAAGCCACCTCGCGGGGGCTTCCGCCGCGCACCAGCGTCTGCGCATCGTCCCACAGCCTGCCGACGAGCTGCGACCCCGCGTCTCCGAGCCGGACGACGGACGCGCGCACGCCGGCGCTCCACGCGGTTGCCTCTGCCATGATGGACCCCTCCCTGCGCCGTTGCCGCGCGCCTCGCCCGGTTCGGTTCGTTCGTCGTGATTCACGCATGCCGTCGAACCACCCCGGCCGCGCACCCCCCGGGCGCGACTGGCGGAAAGACCTGCTGTGTGGGAGCTAGATACCGATACTCCAGAGTGCGCCTCCGGGTCAAGGAAAAAATGACGGTAGGCGATACGGCCGATCCCCGGGAGGCCGGCAGGCCTCGACCTTGCGCCGCTCGCCCCTGGTCACTATGCTCGCCCGCTGCGGAGGAAGGAGGAGACGCCGCGATGGCTGCTGTGCCTGCAGAGCTCCGGCGCACGGGCTTCGCCGCCACGGAGCGGCGCGACGCGTGGTGGCTGGCGCCCCTCGTCCAGGGCCTGGTCCTCGCGGTGCTCATCGCCTACGCCAACTGGGCTGCGTTGCAGAACGCCAACTACCGGTGGGGAGGCTACCTCTCGCCCCTCTACTCGCCACTGATCACCGTCGACTGGCTCCCGCTGCCGCCGTCGTTGCTGATCCTCCTGCCGCCGGTGCTCTTCCGTGCGACGTGCTATTACTACCGCAAGGCCTACTACCGCTCCTACTTTCTCGACCCGCCCGCCTGCGCGGTCGGCGAGCTGCGCGGCGCCCGCTACCGGGGCGAGACCGCCTTTCCGCTCGTCCTCCAGAACCTCCACCGCTACCTCTTCTACATCACGTTCCTCTACCTCCCCTTCCTGTGGAGCGACGTGGTCCATGCCGCGAACTTCGGCGGGTCCTTCGGGGTCGGCCTCGGCACGCTGGTGATCCTCGCCAACACGACCGCACTGACGCTCTATAGCTTCTCCTGCCATTCGGCGCGCCACCTGCTCGGCGGCGGACTCGACTGCTTCTCGTGCAGTGCCGGTGCCCGCGCGCGCCACGCCGCCTGGAAGGGGGCGAGCGCGCTCAATGCCCGTCACATGCTGTTCGCCTGGATGAGCTTCTTCACGGTCTGCGGCGCGGACCTCTACGTGCGGCTCGTCGCCTCCGGCGTCATCCACGACATGCGCCTGCTCTAGCCGCTGCGCCGCCCTCCGATGGACCGCTTCGAGACCCAAACCTACGACGTGCTCGTGGTCGGCGCCGGCGGCGCGGGGCTGCGGGCCGCCATCGAGGCGGCGGAGCAGGGGGTGTCCGTGGCGGTCGTCTGCAAGTCGCTCCTCGGGAAGGCGCACACGGTGATGGCCGAGGGAGGTGTGGCTGCGGCGCTCGCCACCACCGACGCCCGCGACAGCTGGAAGGTGCACTTCCGGGACACGATGCGTGGCGGCAAGCTGCTCAACGACTGGCGCATGGCGCAGCTCCTCGCCGTGGAGGCGCCGGCGCGGGTGCGCGAGCTGGAGGCCTGGGGGGCCCTCTTCGACCGCACGCCCGACGGCCGCATCCTGCAGCGGAACTTCGGCGGGCACCAGTACCCGCGGCTCGCCCACGTCGGCGACCGCACGGGGCTCGAGATGATCCGGACCCTGCAGGACAAGACCGTGCAGGCGCCGCGCATCGACGTTCTCATGGAGTCCACCGTCGCCCGGCTGCTGACCGGCGACGGGCGGATCACCGGGGCGCTCGCCTACCGGCGCGAGACCGGGCGGTTCCTCCTGCTCCGCACCAAGGCCGCGGTGCTCGCCACCGGCGGGATCGGCCGTGCCTACAAGATCAACAGCAACTCCTGGGAGTACACGGGCGACGGACACGCGCTGGCCTACGACGCCGGCGCCGACCTGATCGGCATGGAGTTCGTGCAGTTCCACCCCACCGGCATGGTCTGGCCGCTCAGCGTGCGCGGCATCCTGGTGACCGAGGGCGTGCGCGGTGAAGGCGGTGTCCTCAAGAACTCCCGCGGCGAGCGCTTCATGTTCCGCTACATCCCCGAGATGTTCCGCCGGGACTTCGCGGACACGGAGGAGGAGGCGGACCGCTGGGTGGCGGAAGTCGTTGCGGGCCGCAAGGCCGAGGCGCGCCGCCCCCCGGAGCTGCTGACCCGCGATGTGGTCGCTCGCGCCATCACCCAGGAGGTCCGCGAGGGACGTGGAAGCCCGCACGGCGGGGCGTTCCTCGACATCGCCTCGCGCCGCAAGCCCGAGGAGATCCGCAAGAAGCTGCCGAGCATGTACCAGCAGTTCCTCGAGCTGGCGGACGTCGACATCACGCGCGAGCCGATGGAGGTCGGCCCGACGACGCACTACATGATGGGCGGCGTGAAGGTCGATCCGGAGACCCAGGCGGCCACCGTCCCCGGGCTCTTCGCGGCCGGCGAGGTGGCGGGCGGCCTCCACGGCGCCAACCGCCTCGGCGGCAACTCGCTGAGCGACCTGCTGGTGTTCGGCCGCCGGGCGGGCCTCGGGGCGGCGACGTATGCCCGCGCCGTCACGAGCGAGCCGCGGGTCGACGCCGGCCGGGTCGATGCCATCGCCGCCGAGCTGCTGGCGCCCTTCGAGCGGCGTGCCGGGGAGAGCCCCTATGCGGTGCAGGACGCGCTGCAGGACATGATGGGGACCTACGTCGGCATCGCGCGCAGCGCGGACGACCTCCAGGGGGCGCTCGCCGGGATCGAGCAGCTGCGGGCGCGCGCGGCGCGAGCCGGCGTCGACGGCAACCGCCAGTACAACCCCGGCTGGCACACGGCGCTCGACCTGCGCAACCTGCTCACGGTGAGCGAGGCCGTGACGCGCGCGGCGCTCGCCCGGCGCGAGAGCCGCGGCGCCCACACGCGCGTCGAGTACCCCGACTCGGACCCGCAGCTCGGGCGGGTGAACGTGGTGGTGCGCCGGGAGGGTGATGCGATGACCGTCCGCGAGGAGCCCATCCCGCCGGTCCCGGACGAGCTGCGGCAAATCCTGGAGGGGAAGGACTGAGGTCGATGGAAACGGTGCTGAGGATCTTCCGCGGCGACGGGACGACAGGCGCCTTCCGCGACTACACCGTCCCGCTTCACGAGGGGATGGTCGTGCTCGACGCCGTCCACTGGGTACAGGCCCACCAGGCGAGCGACCTCGCCTGCCGGTGGAACTGCAAGGCCGGGCGGTGCGGCTCGTGCAGCGCCGAGGTGAACGGCAAGCCGCGGCTCATGTGCATGACGCGGATGGACCACTTCCCGCCTGGCGAGGCGATCACGCTGGCGCCCATGAAGGCGTTCCCGGTCATGAAGGATCTCGTGTGCGACGTGTCCTGGAACTACGGGGTGAACAAGCGCGTCCCGGCGTTCCAGCCGCGGCCGCCCGAGCCCGACGGCACCTGGCGCATGCAGCAGGTCGACATCGATCGGGTGCAGGAGTTTCGCAAGTGCATCGAATGCTTCCTCTGCCAGGACGTGTGTCACGTGCTCCGCGACCACGACCGCAAGGATCGCTTCGCGGGCCCCCGCTTCCTCGTCCGTCTGGCGGGCCTCGAGATGCACCCGCTCGACGTCGCCTCGCGCACCGCTCACCTCAAGGAGGAGGCCGGGATCGGTTTCTGCAACATCACGAAGTGCTGCACCGAGGTCTGCCCCGAGTCGATCCACATCACCGACAATGCGATCATCCCGCTGAAGGAACGCGTCGTGGACGACTTCTACGACCCGCTGCGCCGCCTCTGGCGCCGGCTCCGGGGCACGTCCTGACGAGACCGAGAGGGGTCGCGATGGACTATGCCCTCAAGCAGATCCTCCCGAGCGGGATCCCGGCGGCGCTCGAGAAGGCCGACAAGTACCGCGAGCTGAACCAGCCGTCGGAGGCCGAGAGCATCTGCCGCGACGTGCTCGCGATCGACCCCGCCAACCAGCTGGCGCACCGCATCCTCGGCCTGGCGCTCACGGACCAGCTCGAGGCGTCGACCGCCACCCGCTTCAGCGAGGCCCAGCAGGTCTTCGCGCGGCTCGGCGATCCCTACGAGCGCGCCTTCTACGGCGGTCTCGCGTGCGAGCGGCAGGCGAAGGCGCAGCTCGCCGCCGGCCTGCCGCTCGGCTCGATCCGTCCGCTGTTCGACCAGGCACTCGCGCGCTACGCCGAGGCCGAGCGGCTGCGGCCGCCGGGGAACGACGACGCCATCCTGCGCTGGAACAGCTGCGTGCGGGCGCTCCAGGCGGCCGGTCGCCCGTCGCCGGAGCCGGGGGCGGACTGGGAAATGGACTTCGTGCCGCACCAGCGCTGAGCGTGCGACTCCGCGTGGCCGTGGGGCGGGCGTTCAACCGCGCGGCAGGAGCGTGACGCGCTTGTCGTCCTTCAAGGTCGCGAGCAGCGCGGAGACCGACTGGCCGAGCTGGGGGTGCACGACGTGCGGGGCCAGCTCGGCAAGCGGCAGCAGGACGAAGCGACGCTTGTGCAGCTCCGGGTGCGGGATCTTGAGCGTGCGCGTGTCGACGATCTCGTGGTTGCAGAAGAGGATGTCGAGGTCGATGATGCGGGAGCCCCAGCGCTTGCCCTTCACGCGCTTGCGCCCCATGGCCTTCTCGATCGCCTTCAGCTTCTTCAAGAGATCCTCGGCGGCGAGCTCGGTCTCGATCTCGATCACGCTGTTGACGAACCACGTCTTCGCGTCGCCGAGCGGCTCGCTCTCGTAGAGCGAGGAGGCGCGCACGACGCGCGTGCCGGGCAGCTTCGACACGCGGTCGACGGCCTCGTGCGTGTTCGCCTTCCGGTCGCCCAGGTTCGAGCCGATGCCGATGTAGACGCGGTGGGGCATGCACTGGCTCGCGGACCGTGCGGCGTCCTAGAGCCGGAGGCCTCCGAGCCGCTCCACCGCCTCGCGCAACCGTTCCGTCCGGGTACACAACGTCAGCCGGATGTATCCCTCGCCCGCCTCGCCGAAACCGTTCCCGGGCGTCACCACGACGCCGGCCTCGGTGAGGCAGCGGGTGGCGAGCGCCGCGGCCGTCGTGCCGCGCGGCACCGGCACCCAGACGTAGAAGGTGCCCGCGGGGGGGTCGCACGGGAGGCCGACGGTGCCGAGGCCGGCGACGAGCACGTCGCGGCGCTCGCGGTAGGTCGCTCGCAGGCGCTCGACGACCGCGTAGTCCCCCGAAAGCGCGGCGATCGCCGCTTCCTGGACCGCCTGGAAGACGCCCGAGTCGACGTTCGTCTTCACCTGGCCGAGCCCCGCGATCAGCTGCGGGTTGCCGACCGCGAACCCGACCCGCCAGCCCGTCATGTTGAAGGTCTTCGAGAGCGAGTGAAACTCGATCGCGACGTCGCGGCCGCCGGGAATCTCGAGGATGCTCGGCGGCCGCGCGCCGAAGTAGATCTCGGCGTAGGCGGCGTCGTGGCAGAGGATCACGCCGTGACGCTCGGCGAAGCGAATGGCATCGGCGAAGAAGGCAGCCGGCGCGACGGCGGCGGTGGGGTTGTTCGGGTAGTTGAGCCAGAGGAGCTTCGCGGCGCGCGCGACGTCGGCGGGAATCGCGGCGAGATCGGGGAGGAACGCGTTCTCGTGCCGGAGGGGCAGCCGGTAGGTCTGGCCGCCGTTGAACGCCGCGCCAATGTGGTAGACGGGATAGCCCGGGTCGGGGACCAGCACGATGTCGCCCGGGTCGACGAAGGCGACCGCCATGTTCGCGATCCCCTCCTTGGAGCCGATGAGCGACACGACCTCGGTCGCCGGGTCGACCCGCACCCCGTAGCGCTGCGCCATCCACTCCGCTGCCGCCTGACGGAAGGCGAGCAGGCCCTCGTAGTCGGGATAGCGATGGTTGGCGGGCTTGCCGGCGGCCTCGGCGAGCCGCGCCACGATGTGCGCGGGCGTCGGCGTGTCCGGATCGCCGACGCCGAGGTTGATGACGTCCACGCCGCGCCCGAGGAGCTCCTTCTTCACCCGATCTATCGAAGCGAAGAGGTAAGGCGGAAGGCTCTGGATTCGCTGGGATTTTTTGATCTGAATCGTCTCGGGCCCCCGCGGCGGTCTCGCTTCTAGCCGAGACAGGGGCGTTTTACAAACGTCGGTTCTTTACAGCCCCAGGACGTCGCGCATCGAGTACACGCCCGTCCGCTGCTCGGCCACCCAGCGCGCCGCGCGCAGCGCGCCGCGCGCCAGACACTCGCGGCTCTGCGCGCGGTGGACGAGTTCCAGCCGCTCGCCGAGGCCGCCGAAGACGACGGTGTGATCGCCGACCACGTCGCCGGCGCGCAACGCGACCACGCCGATCTCCTGCGGGCCACGGGCGCCGACGAGCCCCTGGCGGGCGAGCACCCCGACGCGCGTGAAGTCGCGCCCGCGCGCCGCGGCGATCGCGCGCCCGAGCGCGATCGCCGTGCCGCTCGGCGCGTCTTTCTTGTCGTGATGGTGGAGCTCGACGATCTCGGCCTCGAAGCCGTCGCCCAGGAGACGCGCCGCCTGCGCGACGAGCTCGGTCAGCACCGTCACGCCGACGCTCATGTTGGGCGCGATGACGGCGCGCGTGCGCCCGGCGTGCGCGCGCAGCTCGCGGTCCTGCTCGGGGTTGAGCCCCGTCGTGCCGACGACCAGCGCGGCGCGGCGCTCGGCGGCCACCCGCGCGTGCGCGATCGTCGCCTCGGGAGCAGTGAAGTCGAGCACGACCTGCTCGGGACGGCAGATCGCGCCGAGCTCTCCCACGATGGACACTCCGAGCGCCGCACCGCCGGCCACCTCGCCCGCGTCGCGCCCCACCGCCGCGTGGCCGGCGGCCTCGACCGCGCCGGCGACCGCGAGGTGAGGGTCCTCGCGCGCCAGCGTGACGAGCAGCCGTCCCATGCGCCCCGCCGCCCCGCAGACGACGAGCGCGACGCGGTCAGACAAGCTCGTACTCCCGAAGGACGGTCTCGAGCTTCGCCCGCGTCGCGGCGCTCGCGCAGGTGAGCGGCAGGCGGAACTCCTCGGCGCACGCACCCATGATCGCGAGCGCGGTCTTCACCGGAATCGGGTTCACCTCGAGGCTCATCGCGTGCACGAGCGGCAGGAGCCGGTGCATGAGGGACCGGCCGCGCTCGAGGTCGCCGGCGAGCAGCGCCTCGGCCAGCTCGGCGAACTCGTGCGGCACGAGGTTGGCGGTGACGGCGATCACGCCCTTGCCGCCCACCGCCATGATGGGCAGCGTGAGGATGTCGTCGCCCGAATACACTGCGAAATCCGGGCCCGAGGTCTCGATGATCTCGAGCACCTGCGCGAGCGAGCCGCTCGCCTCCTTGACGCCGACGATGTTGCCGATGCGCGAGAGCCGCCCGATCGTCTCGGGGGTCATGTTCGAGGCCGTCCGGCCGGGGATGTTGTAGAGGATGATGGGCAGGCGGGTCGCCTCCGCCACGGCGGCGTAGTGGCGGTAGAGGCCCTCCTGCGTGGGCTTGTTGTAGTAGGGCGAGATCAGCAGCGCGGCGTCCGCGCCCGCCTCCTCGGCGCCGCGCGTGAGCCGGATCGCCTCGGCGGTGGAGTTGGAGCCCGTGCCGGCGATCACCGGGACCCGGCGGCGCGCCAGGCGGACCACCTCGCGCACCACCTCCACGTGCTCGTCGTGCGTGAGCGTGGCCGCCTCGCCGGTCGAGCCGCAGGGCACGAGCCCGTGCGTGCCGGCGTCGATCTGTCGCTCGACGAGCGCCGCCAGCGCGCGCCGGTCGATCTCGCCCGCCCGGAAGGGCGTGACGAGCGCGGTCATGGAGCCCGTCAGCATCCTACACCTCGATGCGGCCTTCGAAGACCTCGACCGCGTCCCCGGTCATGTAGACGTGATCGTCGGGCCGCCAGTCGATGTGGAGCTCGCCGCCCGGGAGCCCGACCACGACCCGCCGCTCGGCCCGTCCCGTGCGTGCCGCGGCGGCCGCAGCCGCGCAGGCGCCCGTGCCGCAGGCGAGGGTCTCGCCCGCGCCGCGCTCCCACACCCGCATCAGGAGCCGATCGCGCGCCGTCACGCGGACGAACTCGGTGTTCACCCGCCGCGGGAAGAAGGGGTGGTGCTCGAAGCGCGGTCCGATCTCGCCGAGCGGCAGCCCCTCGACGTCGTCCACGAAGACGACGCAGTGCGGGTTGCCCATCGACACGCAGGTGACGCGGTACGCGCGCCCGGCGACCTCGAGCGGCCGCTCGACCACCTCGCCGTCGGCGGCCACCGGGATCTGCCGGCCGTCCCAGACCGGCACGCCCATGTCCACGGTGACGCGTGCGACCCGCCCGCCGGCGAGCTCGGCCTCGACCGTCTTCACGCCCGCATCGGTCTCGATGCGGAGCGGGTTCGCCCGTGCGAGCCCGCGGTCGTGGACGAACTTCGCCAGCCCGCGGATGCCGTTGCCGCACATCTCGGGGCGGCTGCCGTCGGCATTGTAGATGACCATGCGGCAGTCGCCGCCGTCGGCCGGCGGCAGCAGCAGGATGAGGCCGTCGGCGCCGATGCCGCGGCGCCGATCGCAGAGCCGCGGCGCCAGCGCCGCGGGGTCGCCCGGGAAGCCTTCGCGGGCGTCGACGTAGACGAAGTCGTTCGCCGTGCCGTGCAGCTTCGCGAAGCGCAGCGTCGCCATGTGTCAGCCGAGTTCCGGAGGGATGCGCTCGCCGCGGACCAGGTCCTCGAGTGTCTCGCGCTCCCTTACAATGTGGTGGCGCGGACCGTCAATCAGCACGGCCGCGGGACGGGGCCGCGCGTTGTAGTTCGAGGCCATCACGTAGCCGTAGGCGCCGGCGCTCATGACGGCCAGGAGGTCGCCGGGCGCGGGCTCCTCGAGCTCGCGGTCCCTGGCGAGGAAGTCGCCGCTCTCGCACACCGGCCCCACGACGTCGGCGACGATGGTGGAAGCGCCGCGCGGACGCACCGGCTGGATCGCCTGGTAGGAGCCGTAGAGCGCCGGCCGCACGAGATCGTTCATCGCGCCGTCCACGACCACGAAACGCTTGGCCGGGGTGTCCTTGCGGTAGAGGACGCGCGTGAGGAGCACGCCCGCGTTTCCCACCACGGCCCGGCCCGGCTCGAGCACGAGCGTGCAATCGAGGCCGCGGAGCCCCGCCTGGATCGCCGCGGCGTACGCGGCCGGCGTGGGCGGCGTCTCGTCCTTGTACGTGATGCCGAGCCCGCCGCCGAAGTCGAGGTAGCGGAGCATGAAGCCGTCGGCGACCAGCCGCCCGGCCAGCTCGCGCACGCGTGCGAGCGCGTCGACGAAAGGTGCCACCTCGGTCAGCTGCGACCCGATGTGGCAGTCGATGCCGACCACGTCCAGGTGCGGCATGGTCCGGGCCCGGGCGTAGTGCACGAGCGCCTCGCCGAAGTCGATCCCGAACTTGCTCTTCTTGAGGCCGGTCGCGATGTAGGGATGGGTCTTCGGGTCGACGTCGGGGTTCACGCGGAGGCTGACCGGCGCGCGCACCCGGCGCCGCGCCGCCACGCGCTCGACGGCGTCGAGCTCCTGCGGCGACTCGACGTTGATCATGAGGAGGTTCGCGTCGAGCGCGGCCTCGAGCTCCGCCTCGCTCTTGCCCACGCCCGAGAAGACGATCTTCCGGCCGTCGGCGCCGGCGCGGAGCGCCTTCCAGAGCTCGCCCTGCGACACGACGTCGAAGCCCGCTCCCTCGCGCGCCAGGAGACGCAGGATGGCGAGGTGGTCGTTCGCCTTGACGGCGAAGCAGACGAGGTGCGGGACAGCCCCAAAGGCGGCGTCGAAAGCACGAAAACGATCGAGGATCGCCGCCTGGCTGTACACGTAGAGCGGAGTGCCGAGCGAGGCGGCGAGGGCGGCGAGCGGGACGTCCTCGCAGTGAAGCTCGCCGGCGCGGTAGGTGAAGTGACTCATGGGGTTCCCTTGCCTGCCTGGTAGAGGATCGCGACCGGGCCCGCGGGCGCGCTCCGCGACCCGTCGCGCGTGACCGCGATCACGCGGTAGAGGTAGCGCTCGCCTGCCTTGACCTCCTGGTCGAGCCATTCGAGGCGCCGCTCCTTGCGGAAGCGGAAGCGGTCCTCGAGGACGACGGTGGCGACGCGCGCGAACCCGGACGGTGGCCCCTCACCCGGCGCCCGCTCGACCAGGAAGCGGTCGAGGTCGTGCATGCGCTGCCCGCCCGTGTAGAGCAGCGGCCGGAGCCAGGTGAGGCGTACACCCTCGGGCGTGCTTGCGGCGGCGAGCGTGGCCGGTGCGCGAGGCCGGACGGTCTCCGGCGCGACCGGCAGGCTCTTGCGGCCGCAGGCGGCGGCCAAGGACGCCAGCGTGACCGCGAGCGCGATCGCGACGCGCCTCACGGGGCGGCCTCCCGGCTGGCGCGTGCCAGCTGGCGGCGGACTTCCTGGGGTGCGGTCCCGCCGAGCACGCGGCGGCGGGCCACCGACCGCTCGGGGGTGAGCCGGCGCAGGAGGGCGGGCGTCAGCAGGGGCGAGTGGCGGCGGAGGACTTCCGCGTCGATGTCGCGCAGCCCCGTGCCCGTCGCGAGGCAGTGGCGAACCAGCGCGCCGGTGATCTCGTGCGCGCGGCGGAACGGGACGCCGCGCTCGACCAGCAGGTCGGCGAGGTCGGTGGCGAGGAGGAGCCCGTCGGCCGCGGCACGCATGCGCCCGGTATCGAAGCGCAGGCGAGGGACGAGCGCCGCGAGCACGTCGAGCGATTCGCCGAGCGTGGCGGCGGCGTCGAAGAGGGCCGGCTTGTCCTCCTGCAGGTCGCGGTTGTAGGCGAGCGGCAGGCCCTTCAAGACGGTCAGGAGCGCGACCAGCGCGCCGATCGTCCGCCCGGTCTTGCCGCGCACCAGCTCGGCCACGTCCGGGTTCTTCTTCTGCGGCATCATCGAGCTGCCGGTGGCGAAGGCGTCGGGCAGCGCGACGAAGCCGAACTCCTCGGTCGCCCAGAGGACGATCTCCTCGGCCAGACGCGAGAGGTGCACGGCGGTGATCGCGGCCGCGGCCAGGAACTCGGCCGCGGCGTCGCGGTCGGCCACCGCGTCGACGCTGTTCGCGCTGATCCGGCGGAACCCCAGCTGGCGCGCGACGAAGCGGCGATCGATCGGAAAGCCGGCGCCCGCCAGGGCACCGGCGCCGAGCGGCAGCTCGTCGGCGCGCGCGCGGCAGTCGCGGAATCGCCCGCGGTCGCGCGCCAGCATCTCGCGATAGGCGAGCAGGTGATGGGCGAGGAGAATGGGTTGGGCGCGCTGGAGGTGCGTGTAGCCCGGCATGATGGCGCCCCGGTGGCGCGTCGCGAGGGCGACGAGCGCCTGCTGGAGCCGCCGGACCGCGCCGTCGAGCGCGTCGCACTCGGCGCGCAGCCAGAGGCGAAGGTCGAGCGCCACCTGGTCGTTGCGGCTGCGGCCGGTGTGCAGCTTGCCGCCGAGCGGCCCGAGGAGCTGCACGAGCCGCCGCTCGATCGCCATGTGGATGTCCTCGTCCGAGGCGAGAAAGCGGAAGCGGCCCGCATCGAGCTCGCGGCGGACGGCCCCGAGTCCCCGTTCGAGCCGCGCGCCCTCGCGGCGCGTCAGCAGCCGCGCGCGCACGAGCGCGCGGACGTGGGCCACGCTGCCCGCGATGTCGTGCGGGTAGAGGCGGCGGTCGACGGGAAGCGAGCCGGTGAACCGCTCGACGGCCGGCGCCGTCGGCGCCGCGATCCGTCCCGCCCAGGCCTTTGCCGCCCGCGCTCGCGCGCGGCTCCGCGTCATTTGCGCGTCTGTTCCACGAGGGTGCGCAGGCGGAGCCGGAGGCCGGCCAGGCGGATGAAGCCCCCTGCGTCCTCCTGGCGGTAGCCGCCCGCCTCGTCGAAGCTCACGAGCTGCGGGTCGTAGAGCGAGCGCGGCGCCTTGCGGCCGACGGTCCGCACGCTGCCGCGATAGAGCCGGAGCCGGGCCGTCCCGGAGACCGCACGCGCCGCCTCGTCGACCGCGGCCTGCAGCATCAGCCGCTCGGGCGCGAACCAGTAGCCGTAATAGACCATCTCGGCGTAGCGCGGCACGAGCGAGTCGCGGAGGTGCATGACCTCGCGGTCGAGCGTGAGCGACTCGACCGCCTGGAAGGCGGCGCGCAGCACCGTGCCGCCCGGCGTCTCGTAGACGCCGCGCGACTTCATGCCGACATAGCGGTTCTCGACCACGTCCACCCGCCCGACGCCGTGGGCCCCGGCGATGGCGTTCAGCCGGGCGAGGAGGGCGGCCGGCGACAAGCGCTCGCCGTTGACCGCGACGGGGACGCCGCCCTCGAGGTCGACGTCGACGTCCTCCGGCTGCTCGGGCGCGCGCTCGGGCGCGACCGTGAGCTGGAACATGTCGTCGTACGGCGGGCGCCAGGGATCCTCGAGGATGCCGCCTTCGTAGCTCACGTGGAGGAGGTTGCGGTCGGTGGAGTAGGGCTTCTCGGCCGTGGCCGCGACCGGGATGCGGTGGGCCTCGGCGTAGGCGATCAGGTCGGCGCGTCCCTTGAACTCCCACTCGCGCCAGGGCGCGATCACGGTGAGCTCGGGAGCGAGCGCCGCGTAGGCGAGCTCGAAGCGGACCTGGTCGTTGCCCTTGCCGGTGGCGCCGTGCGCGACGGCGTCGGCGCCTTCCCGGCGGGCGAGCTCGACCTGCCGCTTGGCGATGAGCGGGCGCGCGATCGAGGTGCCGAGCAGGTACTGGTTCTCGTAGATCGCACCCGCGCGCAGCATCGGGAAGACGTAGTCGCGGACGAATTCTTCGCGCAGGTCCTCGAGCACGAGCTTCGCGGCGCCGGTCCGGTGCGCCTTCTCCTCGAGGCCGCCGAGCTCCTCGCCCTGCCCGAGGTCGGCACAGAACGCCACCACCTCGGCCTGGTACCGCTCGACGAGCCAGCGGAGGATGACCGAGGTGTCGAGCCCGCCCGAGTAGGCGAGGACGATGCGGCGCACGGGCGCCTGGACCATGGCCGTCCCACCTACCACAGGGTCCGGGGGGAACCAACGTCGGACGCTCAAGAATCGAGCCCGATGCGCCGACATGAGTGGAAGGGGAGTGGTGCGGGATGAGCACGACTGTGGAACCGGCCCTCTGGCTGACCGTCCCGGGCGCACGCCCACGGGTGGCGCTCGGGTGGCTTGCCTGGCTCGGCGTCGCGGTCTGCGGTGCGCCGCCCGTGGTGGCGACGCTCGGGCCGGCCGGAGCTGCAATCGCCCTTCTCGCGGTCGGCTGGGTGCTGGCCCGTTCGCTGCCCGCGCCCCTCGAATGCCTCCGGCACTACCACCTGGACGACACGGAGGTCACGGCGATGGGGCCGGGCGCGAAGGTCCGTCGTCTCGCCTGGGATCGCGTCGAGACCGTCACCCAGCGCGGCCGCGCCCTCGGGCTCGCCGGCGACGGGATGCGGGTCGCGGTCCCGTTCCGCACCGTCGCCAAGACGACCCTCTGGAGCGCGGCCCTCGCCCGCGTGGTGCCCGAGTTGGCCACCGAGGTCTGGGAACGCCTCGAGGACGGCGAGGAGGTGCGGCTGGCGCCCGCGCTCGAGCCCGCGTGGGGTGCACTCGCCTGGTGGGCGTGGGCGCCGACGGCCGTCGCCGCCGTCGTCGTGGCGGGCGCCGGCGCGCTCGCGGTCGCCGCCGGCCTCGGGCTGGCGGAGCGCGCGGTGGCGCTCGCCGTGGCCCATGCCCGTCGCGTGCGACTCGACCGCGCGGGCATCGCGTTCCGCGGCGGCCGACGTGGCCGCGTGATCCCCTGGTCGCGCGTCCAGGTGGCCCGGGTCGAGCACGGCATCAGCGTCGCCGAGCGCGACGGGGCGCCGACGGTGATCCGCGCCGGCCTCAGGAACTTTTGGATCGCGCTCCCGGTGATCGAGCTGCGCGCCACGCTCGCGCCGCACTGCCCCCCGCGGGTGACCTTCCGGGCGCGCTGCGCCGACGGCGGGCTCGCCGTGGTGGGCGAGGTCGAGACGGTCGCCTGAGCGGAGCCGCGTTCGCGACGCGCCACCCCGGGGCGCCCACGCCGGGTGCACCCGCCTCGACTCCGAGCCCGCGGCCGCTGATATACAGCACTGTCGAGGGCCTACGCGTGTCGCAACGGTCGGGCAGAGGTGCCTAGGATAAGGTAGTCTGTTCGCGTTGCCTGGCGCGCGATGTCCACCCATCCTCCAGACGTGAGTGCTTACTGCGTCAACGTCGTCGCGCGGAATCCGAAGGACGAGGATCGCGCCACACCACCGATCGAGGTTTTGGTGGACACCGGCTGGGAGCTGACCTGGCTTCCGGAAGAGGCACTCCGGCAGATCGGCGTGACGCCGAGGCACAAGCGAAGCTTCATCACGGCCACGGGACAAGTCGTGATTCGGGATGTCGGGTACGCGATTCTCGCTGCAGAGGGCTTCGAGACGGCGGACGAGGTCGTGTTCGCCGAGCCCGGCGATGCCACCCTGCTCGGGGTACGCACGGTCGAGGGCTTCGGGGTGACTGTGGACAGCATCGGCCACCGCTTTATCGCCCGCACGACGATGGCTGTCTGAGCGCCGGGCCTTGTGTTGACCCGCCGGATTCGGTCGACGGCCGACTCTGGCCCGGTGCTTGGCGGCTTCCCCCGCGGGGCGGTATCGTGGGGCCATGGCACGATTCGCGGTCATCGGCTCCGGAGCGTGGGGCACCGCGCTCGCCTGCCACCTGGCGAGGCTCGAGCACGCGGTGACGATGTGGGCGTACGAGCCCGAGGTGGTCGAGGAGATCGTCACCCGGCACACGAACTCGGTCTACCTCCCGGATGTCTCGCTGCCGGAGACCATCCGGGCATCGGCGGACGCGCGGCAGGTGGCGGCGAGCGGGGACGTCGTCGTCCTCGTCCCGCCGTCGAGCCATCTGCGGGCCGTGTCGACGCAGGCGGCCCCGGGCGTGCGGCGCGACGCGGTCGTGGTGGTGGCCACGAAGGGCATCGAGGAGCGGACCCTCAAGCTGATGTCGACGGTGCTCGAGGAGACGATGCCTGGCCTCGAGCCCGAGCGGCTCGCCTTCCTCTCCGGGCCGACCTTCGCGCGCGAGGTTGCCCAGAGTCTCCCGACCGACGTCGTGGTGGCGTCGAAGGGAATGATCGCTGCCCGCAAGGTGCAGGATCTCGTTCACTCCCTCACGCTCCGGACGTACACCAGCGCGGATCCCATCGGCGTCCAGGTGGGCGGCGCAGTCAAGAACGTGATGGCGATCGCCACCGGGGCCTGCGACGGCCTGCGCTTTGGCATGAACGCACGCGCTGCGCTGATCACCCGCGGTCTCGCCGAGATGGCCCGGCTCGGCACGGCGCTCGGGGCCGATCCGCTCACCTTCCTCGGGCTCGCCGGGGTGGGCGACCTGGTACTCACCTGCACGGGCGACCTATCGCGCAACCGCACGCTCGGGGTGCGGGTAGCGGAAGGCGCCGACCCCGCCGCCTACCTCGCGGGCCAGCGCTCGGTGGCCGAGGGGTTCTCGACCGCAGCGGCAGGGCACGACCTGGCGCACAAGTTGGGCGTCGACATGCCGATCACCGAGCAGGTGTATCATGTGCTGCACCGGGGGCGGCCGCTCCTCGAGGCGGTCCGACAGCTGCTCGAGCGTGACTACAAGGAGGAGCTGCACGGCATCCGGGTCTCGCCTCCCTGACGCGTGAGGGAGATGTTCGAGGCCTGAAGGCCCGGCCCACGGCCAAAACGGGCAAGCCTCCACACTAGAAAAAAGATCTTGACGCCGCGGCCACGCGGGGAGTATGCGCGGCGGCTGGAGGCCCATACCAAGGATGGATCGCCTGCTCGGGGGGGGCTGGCGTGGTGCGCGTCTGGAGCGACGGGGGCGCGCGTGGCGGCCGTGCTGCGGCTGGCGGGTAACGACGGCCAGACCTCCCCCAGTCCGTTCCCTAGCCCCGCCCGCCCAACCAGAGGAGGAGTCTATGATGTCGAGACCGCACGCTCGCCTCGTGTTAGCCGCCGGCCTGATCGCGGGGATGCTCGCGAGGTCGGCCGCTGCGCAGCCCGCCGGAACGGCGTGCACCAGTGCGCTGGACCCGGCCTGCACCCATCTCAAGTGCTACCAGATCAACGACAAGCCGAGCACCGTCGTCAGCAAGACGCCGCTTCTCCAGGTCGACAACCAGTTCGGCCGCGAGGTGCTCTACCGGCTGCAGCCGGTGATGCTTTGCGTGCCGTCGCAGAAGGCGTGCTGCTGTCCCGGAAGCATTGGTTGCAGCCAGCCGGGTGCCACCCAAGGATGCTCGGCGGCGAACTGCCTGCCGAACCCGATCCAGTCTCCCGGGCTCCCGCACTTCAAGTGCTACAAGATCAAGGCGAAGACTTGCCCCAACAATGACTGTACCACCGCCAAACCGATTGCGTTCCCCAAGAAGACGATCTTCGTCAACATGCAGGATCAGTTCGGTCGCGAGCTCAACATCCCGGTCGGCAATCCCGTGATGATCTGTGCTCCCACGCTCAAGGAGATCGTGGGGCTGCCATCGACGACCACGACGGTCACCACGTCGACGACGACCACGACCACGACGACCGCCACCACGACGACCACGATCCAGTACTGTCACGATGACCCGCTCGTCGGCTGCACCGGGCCGTGCCCGCCGACGTTGCCTCCCGGGTCTCAGTGCATCAGGGACATGACCACCGGCAAGTGCGGTTGCGTCGCGCCGCCTGTTTGCTGTGAGTGCAACGGTGCGGCGGGGCCATTCTGCACCAACACGAACGCGCAGTGCCCGAGCAACTGCATCACCTTCGCGAACGCGACGTGCGATCCGGCGACCCGCCACTGCGTGTGCGGGTTCTGTCACGATCCCGGTACCACCAACTGCACGAACATCCCGTGCTCCACGGGCCAGGCGTGTCCGACTGGCTTGTACTGTGACACCGCGTGCCAGCCACCCACGCCCGCGCCGTGCGACCCGTGCAAGACGCAGCCGCAGGGGTCGTGCGCCCCGGTATCGTGTCTCAGAGCCGACGGCACCAATTCGCAGTGCAAGCCGTCCGGGCCGGTTCCCGGCGGCACCTGCGACTGCTGCGGTCCGACCGGCGCCTTCTGCACGTCGGACTTCGATTGCTGCTCGAACATCTGCAACGTGACCGCTTCGACCTGCCAGTAGACGCGGGCTGCGAGCATCGCCTCGCATGACCGTACCGAGGGGGCCGGCGCCATCGCCGGCCCCTCTTTTCAGAAGCGGGTCACGCCACTCGCTGCGTGTCTCCGCTTCCGGTGGCCGCACCCGTCGCATCGGCAAGCCGAAGGCGCAGCTGCGCCTGTGCGATGGTGCGGGCCGCGACGGGCTTGAGCCAGACCAAGGCCATGATCCCGGCCAGCAGGTCACAGGCGATCATCGCCCAGAAGACCCGCACCCAAGACCCGGTCGTTGCAAAGATCCAGGCGGCACCTGGAGCAGCAAAGACCGAGGCCAGTCCCTTGGCCGTATACACGATGCCGTAGTTCGTGGTGGCCCATGTCTTTCCAAACAGGTCCCCGGTGATCGAGGGGAACAGCGAAAAGATCTCCCCCCAGGCAAAGAAACACAACCCAGACAATACGATGAACCAGATGGGGCGGTGGATCAGCTGGAGCAAACCAAATACCGCCAACCCCTCCAGGGTGAAGGCGATGGACATGGTGTTTTCTCGGCCGATGTGGTCCGACACCCATCCCCAGAATGGCCGTGTCAATCCGTTCAGCACCCGGTCCACCTCGATCGCCAGCACGAGCGCGGTCATGCCAAAGGCCACCACTACGCTGTCCACATGGTAGCTGACCGCCATGGGGTTGAGCTGCGCGGTTACGACCAGGCCGCCGAAGGCCACCAGGGTCATCATCAGGTAGATGACCCAGAACGACCCCGTGTGGAGCATCTGCCAGGGCGTCATGTCCACACTGGAAACACGCACCTTCGGCTTCGCTTGCGCCTCTTTCACCTTCCATCCGGGCGGCGCCCAGCCGGCCGGTGGCGTGGCGAGCACCAGCGCTGCCAGGACGACAACGATCCCCTGGATCATCCCCCACGTGATCAGCGTGTGCTGGTAGCCGGAGGCCTTCATCATACTGGCGATGGGGGCGACCGTCAGCGCGGTTCCGATGCCATAGGCTCCGGAGGTGAGGCCGACGCACAACCCGCGATGGTCGGGGAACCACTTGAGCGCGTTGCCGATCGTTCCGCCATACACGACGCCCGCGCCAATGCCCCCCAGTCCGTACCAGAAGTAGAGCTCGTACAGCGTGTCGGCTCGACCGGCCCCGATCCAGCCCAGCCCAACCAGCACGCCGCCGAGAGCCAGCATCAGCCGCGGTCCCAGCCGGTCGACCAGATACCCTTCAAAGGGGACGAGCCAGGTCTCGAGCCCGATGAACAGAGCAAACGTCCACTGGACGGCCGCCAGCGTGACGTTCAGATGGGCTTGCAAGGGCTTGGTGAACAGGGTCCACGTATACTGCAGGTTCGCGATGGCCATCATCGCGACGAGTCCGGCGAACAATTGGACCCACCGGTTGAGCAGGCGGCGTTCGGAAACGGCAATCGATACGTCGGATGCGTTCACGGTGCACCTCCCCGGAGATATCTCTCAAGGACGCGAACCTTCGCCTTGGCTTTGTCGGGGTCCCTTGCTCCTGCAGCCCTCCTCCACGGAGCGGAAACGGTCAGGCCGACCCGTTGCCCCCGTCTCGGACGGGGGTGGCGGTGTCGGCGTCTTTCCGGAACGGGATGACTCCGGGAATCAACCACTTCTCCCACATCTCGTCCACTTTGCTCTGGAAATATTCCAAATCGTCGTCGGTGAAGTGAGCAAAGCGTCCCTGCTTGAGGAGGTATTCTCTCACCGGAAGGCGCTCCGAGCGCCCCTCGGCAATCTGCTTGGTCTTTCCCGTGAGTTTGAGCACGCCCTCCTCGACTTCGTACAGCGGCCAGACACCAGTGCTGACCGCGAGCTCGCCCAGCTCGTGCGACAGGATGGGATCGTAGTCCCAGCCCTTGGGGCAAGGGTCGAGCGAGTGAATGAAAGTAGGCCCGCCAATCGATAGCGCCTTGCGCACGCTGTTCGTGGCCTGCAGGGCGTAGGACATGCACACCGTCGCCACGTACTTGCACGTGGGATGGCCGGCGGCGAGCATGCCCGCCATGTTCTTCTTCCAGCGGCGGTGCATGATGCGTTTCATTTTACCCGGCGGGCTGAACGTGGTGTGCGCCCCGTAGGGCGTGCTGCCGGAGAGCTGGATGTCGGTGTTGGCGTAGGACTCGTTGTCGTACATCAGGATGAGGAGGTTGTAATCGGGGTGAGTGAGTGCCGCCGAGATGGCGGAGAGGCCCATGTCGGCGCCGCCGCCGTCGCCGCAGAACGCAATCACGTTGATGGGTTCGCGCTTGATCTTGGCTTTTCGCATCAACGCCTTCAGGCCCGCGGCCGCGCCCATCGCCGCCGAGCCGCTGCTGCCCAGCTGAGTGTGCATCCAGGGCACCACCCAGGAGGTGCTGTAGTAGGTGGTGTTGGCCACGTACATGCACCCCGTGCTGCCCAGCACGATCGTCCGCGGGCCGGCCGCTTTGGCCATCATCTTCATCACCAGGGCCGATTCGCAGCCCTGGCAAGTGCGGTGGCCCGAGGTGAAGAACTCCTCGAGCGGGAGTTTCTTGACCCCCTTGATGGGATTCAACTTTTGGGTGGGAACATCGATCATCGTGTCCATCTCATTCTCCCCGCGTCTACTCGCGCAGGCCGATCCACTGAGTCGAAGCTTGTTGTTTACCGTCGGCCGCCTGATAGACGAGATCGGTCATCCTTCTCACATCGGGCACCGTCACTTCGCGACCGCCCAGGCCACAGATGAAGCTCAGCAGCGGCGGCCGCCGGACGGCGGGATACATCGCGGCACGGACCTCGGTGGCCAGCACGCCGGAGAGGTACGGCGAACCGAACGAAAAGTCACGGTCAACAATGCCCACCGCGGCAAAGCGGCCAAGCGTCCGGGCCAGCTCCACAGCCGCGAACGGCCGGAACCATCGCACCCGCACGAAGCCGACTCGCTTCCCTTCCTTGCGCATTTGGCGGATGGCCACTTTGACGGGCGTGGAGAGCGTACCCATGCCCACCAGCACCACGTCGGCATCGGCGGTCTCGTACTCCTCGAAGAAGGGATTGCCGTACCGCCGTCCGAAGATCCGCTCGAACTGCGCATAGGCTTCGAGGATGACGTCATGCGCCCGCTCCATGGCCGCCGCGTTCTGCCGGCGGATCTCCATCAGCCAATCTTCGTTGGCTTGGGGGGCGACGGTGATGGGGTTGTCCGGATGGAGCAGCAGATCGCCGCGGTTGTAGCGTGGGAGGAACGCGTCTACCGTCTCCTGCGGCGGAATCTTGACCAGCGCCTGAGAGTGGGTCAGGAAGGCGCCGTCGCAGCTGATGGCGCAGGGGAGGAAGACGCGCCGGTCCTCGGCCACACGGTAGGCGATCAGCGCCGTATCGAGCGCCTCCTGGGCCGTATCCACCCAGACCAGCTGCCAGCCGAGATCGCGGACGGCGAGCGCGTCGTTGTGCTCCACGCCGAAGGCGCCCGGGTCATCGAGCGCGCGGTTGCCGACCATGGCCACCATGGGAATGCGCAGAGCCGGCGTCACGGTCAACGCCTCGAAGGCGTACATCCAGCCCACCCCGCTGCTGCCGCAGAACACCCGTGCGCCTACGGCCGAGGCGTGCTTGACGATCTCGAACTGCGAGTGTTCGCTTTCCGCGACGATGTACTCGCAGTCCAGCTCCCCGTTGGCCACCAGCTTGGCCACATACTGCATCACGGTGTCGTAGGGTCGGATCGGGTACGCCGTGATCACGTCCACGTCAGCCAGCTTGCAGGCTACCGCAATGGCCTCGCTGCCGGTGATCAGGGCCGTGTGCTCGACTGGCTGCTCGATCGCTGCTCCCATCTGTGCCATGCCGACTCTCCCCTTCGCCGATCTCGTTCCCTCTCTCACTCTCCGCCGCTCTCGATCATCGCCGGGATCTGCTCTTCATACTGCCCGCGGTAGCGGAAGCCGTGCGAGCGCTCCGGCCGGTGCTCGATCTTCTGCTCCAGCCACTTCCTGTAGCTCTCTTTGTCCTTCTTCCACATCTCCCACTGGCTGGCGTTGTCGCAGAAGGCGACCTCATTGACCATGGTCACGCAATTCGGCACGGGACACACCGCCTCGCACACCCCGCACCCGCAGCACGCTTCCATGTTCGCGTCGTACAAACCATCTGGGGTCACGTCGAAGCAGGAGTCCGGACACTGCAGCCAGCATAACGTGCATTTGATACAGGTCTCGAAATCGACAACCGGCCGCATGGTGCGCGTGGTGAACTTCTTGAAGGTGGGGTTCCGCTCCGGCCGATAGCCGCCCATCGCCTGGCTCTCGGGATCTTGAATGGCGCCGCCCCGAGGAATGCTGGGAATGGCGATGCCCTCACGCATCTCCCACCACTTCGGCAATTCGAAGCGATACGGCTCTTCGGGATTGCCCTGGTGGGGCTCCACCGTGACGGTGCTGATACGCTCATATGAGCGGGCCGCCGAAGTGACCTTCAGGGGATCATTCCACTCGGCCAGGATGGCTTTTTGTACCGATTCCAGGCTGACTAGCTCGGGCAGGAGCTTGGCGATCGCGCCCAGGATGCGCACGTCGGTGTGGTCGTCCTTGTAGACCCACAACCCGGAGAAGCTGGGAATACCCTTCACGATGGCGAGCCGGTAGGGGCATTCCTTGCGGTGGGCCATGGCGATGAGCGTTTCTGGCGGCTCCTTGGAGGTGACGATCAACGTTCCGCCAGGCTTCAGCAGCCGATTGATCGGCTGGAGACCGTACCAGGCCCACGACTCGACACCCTTCGCGAGCGTATCGTCCACGGCGATGGTGATGTCCACCTCTTGGGGCTCGTACTTGGCCATCCCTTCTTCGAGGGTGACGTCGTCGGTTGCGACGATGGCGAAGTTCTTGGCTGGAATCCCGTTGCGTTCGGGACTGTCGCCATAACGGCCAAACGAGATGCCCGGCTTGCCTTCCTGATGTGCCGCCAGAACGATCGTTCGGCTGATATTCTTGGCCAATGTCTTCTGAAAGATCCCTCGGTAGACGATTTCGACCGCAAATAGCCGACCCATCGCGAGCCTCCCGTTTCGTCAGAGCTTCTTCAGAATGATTTCCTCGATCTTCTCCAGGTGCTGGCGCATCGCGCGCTCCGCCGCGGGGGCGTCGTGTCGCTTGATGGCGCGCAGAATCTGCTGGTGCCCGCTGAAGGACTTTTCAAGACGCCCCTCGAACTGCAACGAGCGCTCCCGGCTGGCGCGGAGCAGATCCATCAACACGTCGAGCACCTTCAGGACCACGCTGTTCTTGGCCGCCATGGCAATGTTGTAATGGAACTCGGAGTCTTCCTCGATGGCCAATTCGCGCCGGCGGACCTTCTGCCCTTGTCGGCGGAGGATGTCTTCCAGGTGGGCGATTTCCTCGGGGGAAGCGTGGCTGGCGGCGCGGGCGGCCAGGGGCGGCTCGATCATCTTGCGCACGTCCAGCAGCTCGCCCACCAGCGTGCGCTTGCGAACCAGCACGGCGGCCAGCGGGTTGACGAGCGAGTCGGCCGAGACGTCGCAGACGACCGTACCCTCGCCTTGGCGAGGGTCCACCAGCCCCGCGAGCTCCAGCGTGCGGATGGCGTCCCGCACCGAGCTGCGGCTGACCCGGAACATCACGCACAGCTCTCGCTCGGGGGGAAGCTTGTCGCCGGGCGTCAGTCCGCCTTCGACGATGAGGCGCTCGATCTGCTTGGCGACCTTTTCGTGCAGGCGGGTCCTGCGGACCGCCTCGAACTCTGGCTTGAGGATGCCCAGCACGGCGGGTGCCCTCACCAAAGGTCTGGTCATCAGACCACTACCTGCTTCAAAATCCACCTGCTGCCTGCTGTCAAGGGGGTGGTTGGGCTCGGTAGGAGCAGGTCCGCACCGCGGGGGGAGCGCCGATCCCGTTGACCTTCGGGCGTGGACGGGCCTAGAACCCGGGCTGCCTCGACGACCCGCTCGCGCCATCCCCGGCGCAGAAGGAGACAGCCATGCCGGAGTACCAGCTCTACATCGACGGGCAGCTCTGCGACGCCGAAGGCGGCAGGACCGCCGACTCGATCAACCCCGCCACCGAAGAGCCGTGGGCCCGGGTGGCACGCGCCAGCCGCAAGGACACCCAGCGCGCGATCGCCGCGGCGCGCCGGGCATTCGACGAGGGGCCCTGGCCGCGCATGAGCCAGGCGGACCGCGCGAAGATCCTGAACCAGGTCGCCGACGGTCTCGAGGCTCGCAGCCAGGAGCTGGCGGCCGTCGAGACGCATGACTCGGGCGGCACCATTCGCAAGACCTCGGGCGACATGATGATGGGCGCCGCGCAGCTCCGCTACTTCGCCGAGATGGCGCCGAAGCTGCCGCTGTGGGAGGAGATCCAGGTCCCGCAGTTCCCCGCCCAGTCGAAGAACTACCTCCAGCGGGAGCCGATCGGCGTCTGCGGCCAGATCATCCCGTGGAACTTCCCGCTCATGATGGCGGTGTGGAAGATCGGGCCGGCGCTCTGTGCGGGGAACACGCTTGTGCTGAAGCCCGCGAGCGACACGCCGTGCTCGGCCCTCGAGCTCGCCAAGATCATCGACCAGACCGACCTCCCGAAGGGCGTCCTCAACGTGATCCACGGCAGCGGCGCCGAGTGCGGCGAGGAGCTCTGCACGAGCCCGCTGGTCGACAAGGTGGCGCTCACCGGCTCGACGGAGGTCGGTCGCCGCGTCCAGCAGCTTGCCTCGGGGACCATCAAGAAGGTCACGCTCGAGCTCGGCGGCAAGTCGGCCAACATCATCCTCGACGACGCCGACCTCGAGATGGCGGTCGACGGCTCGCTCTTCGGCTGCTTCTTTCACCAGGGCCAGGCGTGCGAGTCGGGCACCCGCCTCTTCGTCTCCGAGAAGCTCCACGACGAGGTGGTGGGGCGGCTCGTCGAGCGGACGAAGCCGCTCACCGTCGGCGACCCGATGGACTTCGCCACCTGCCAGGGCCCGCTCATCTCCGCACGCCAGCGCGAGACGGTGCTCGGCTACATCAAGAAGGGCGTCGACGAGGGGGCGAAGGTCGCCGTCGGCGGCAAGCGGCCGGAGCACCTCGCGAAGGGCTACTACGTCGAGCCGACCATCTTCGTCGACGTGAAGAACAACATGACGATCGCGCAGGAGGAGATCTTCGGTCCCGTCCTCTGCGTCATCCGCTACAAGACGATCGACGACGCCATCCGGATGGCCAACGACTCGATCTACGGCCTCGGCGGTGCGGTCTGGTCACGGGACAAGGAGAAGGCCCTCGTCGTCGCGAAGCAGATGCGGACGGGCACGGTGTGGGTCAACGAGTACCACCTGCTTTCGGTTGCGGCCCCGTTCGGAGGCTACAAGCAGAGCGGGATCGGGCGCGAGTTCGGTCTCGAGGGCATCCTCGAGTACACCGAGGTGAAGCACGTGCACGTCGACCAGGTCGACAACCGCGGCGGGAAGTTCTGGTACGGCGCGCTCTTCGGCGCCTAGCGGACAACCCGTATGCGGGTGGGGGCAACCCCGCTGGCCGAGACGGTCGTCGCCCGGGTGCGCGCGGCGCACCTGGGCGACGAGCTCGTCTTCGTCTTCGGATCCGGGTGCTGCGAGGGGACGGCGCCCCACCTCTTTGCCCGCTACACGCTCACGCCGGAGCAGGAGCCGGTGGGCGCGGTCGCCGGCGTCGGGGTGTTCGCCGATGCCCACGTCCGCCGGCTGTACCGCGACCGCACGATCGTCATCGACGCGGAGGCGGATCCGCTCGCCGACGGGTTCTCGGCCGAGATCCCCCTCGGCTGGCGATTCGTCCTCCGGCTTGCATGATTCCGCGCCGAGGCAGAGAGTAGGGCCATGGCGAGCTCAACCCTGACCGTCATCGACAACCGGACGGGCAAGCGCTACGAGCTCCCGATCGAGCACGGCACGATCCGCGCGGCCGACCTCGCGCAGATCCGGGTCGCCGGCGAGCCGGGCCTCGTCAGCTACGACCCCGCTCTCATCAACACGGCCACGTGCAAGAGCAAGGTGAGCTACATCGACGGCGAGCGCGGCATCCTGCGCTACCGCGGCTACCCGATCGAGGAGCTGGCCGAGAAGAGCAGCTTCCTCGAGACCGCCTACCTGATCGTCAAGGGCGAGCTGCCGACCACGTCGCACTTCCGGATGTGGCAGCACAACATCAAGATGCACACGCTCGTCCACGAGAACGTGAAGCACTTCATCGAGGGCTTCCGCTACGACGCGCACCCCATGGGCATCCTCATCGCCACGGCCGGCGCGCTCTCCACCTTCTACCCCGAGGCCAAGAACATCATGGACCTCGAGACGCGGCGGATGCAGACCCGGCGGCTGATCGGCAAGATGCCGACGATCGCCGCGTTCGCGTATCGCCACAGCCGCGGGCTGCCCTACGTGTATCCGGACAACGATCTCACCTACACGGGCAACTTTCTCTCGATGATGTTCAAGATGACGGAGCTCAAGTACCGGCCGGATCCGGTGCTCGAGCACGCGCTCGACGTCCTCTTCATCCTGCACGCCGATCACGAGCAGAACTGCTCGTCCACGACCATGCGCGCGATCGGCAGCGCGCACTCCGACCCCTACGCCGCGGTGGCCGGCGCGGCGGCGGCCCTCGGCGGGCCGCGCCACGGCTCGGCGAACGAGGAAGTGGTCCACATGCTGCACGAGATCGGCTCGGTGGACCGCGTCCCGGATCTCATCAAGCGCGTGAAGGCGGGCGAGCTGCGGCTCATGGGCTTCGGCCACCGCGTCTACAAGAACTACGATCCGCGCGCGCGGCTCATCAAGAAGATCGCCTACGACGTCTTCGAGGTGACGGGGAAGAACCCGCTCATCGAGATCGCGCTCGAGCTCGAGCGGATCGCGCTCCAGGACGACTACTTCGTGTCGCGCCGGCTCTACCCGAACGTCGACTTCTACTCGGGCATCATCTACGAGGCGATGGGGCTGCCCGTCGCCATGTTCCCGGTGATGTTCGCGATCGCCCGCACCGCGGGCTGGATGGCGCAGTGGGCCGAGATGGTCCTCGACGAGGAACAGAAGATCGTGCGCCCGAAGCAGATCTACATCGGCTACGACGAGCGACACTACGTGCCGCTCGACCAGCGGCGCGAGGGCGGGGCGCCCGAGACCGAGGTGCCCGGGCCGCTCTGAGGCCCGCTCGTCGCGTGCCGAATCGCGGGCATCGACCGACGGCGGCATGGCGATGGGGCGTCGGGGCCGTCGTCGCCCTGTGGATGGGTTCCACCGCGCGACTGGAGGCGGCGGACTACCTCGTCTGGAAGACGGACCAGAAACGGGTCGACGCGGGCGTCGAGTCCTGGCGGCTTCCCAAGGTGCTCGAGGCGATCAGCGCGGCCACCGGCTGGCAGATCTACGTCGAGCCCGACACGGAGTACGCCGTCACCGCGCGGTTCGAGGGACTCGCGCCGCCCGACGCCCTCCGGCGGCTCCTCGGCGATCTCAATTTCGCTCTCCTGCCCCAGACCAACGGCCCGGCGAAGCTGTTCGTCTACCGGAAGTCACTCGATCACGCCACGCAGCTGGTCCAGGTGGGCAAGGGGTCGGCGAAGCGCTCGCGCCCGAGCAAGATCATCGGGAAAGAGCTCATCCTGACGCTGAAGCGCGGATCGAAAACGGACGTCGCCGCGTTGTCGACGCGCCTGCACGGAAGAGTCGTCGGTCGGCTCGATGCCTTCAATGCCTTTCGGCTGGAGTTCGACGACGACACCGCCGCACGGGAGGCTCGTGCCGCGCTCGAGCGCGAGGGCGACGTCGCGTCGATCGAGAACAACTCCACGATCGCCGCGCCCGGCGTCCTGGAGCCCCTGGAGATGAGCTCGCCCGGCGGCCTCCCGATCGCGCCGAACGTCTCGCCCTCCACGGATCAGGTCGTCGTCGGCCTCATCGACACCGCGGTGCAGATGCAGGGGACGATGTTCAAGGACTTCCTCCAGCCGGGGGTGTCGCTGTTCGGGGACTACCAGCCTCCGGCCGATCAGATGACTCATGGCACCGCCATGGCGGAGACCATCCTGGACGGCGTCGCGCGCGCCCTCCAGGACGACGGCGCGGGCAGTGGAAAGGTCTCCGTGTCCATTCTGCCGATCGACGTCTACGGCGCGAACGCGGACACGACGGCCTTCGACGTCGCTCGCGGCCTGTACGAGGCGCTCAGCCGGCATGCGAACATCATCAATCTGAGCCTCGCGGGCAGCAGCGACAGCTCGCTCGTGAAAGGCCTGATCGAGGATGCCCGAAGTCATGGCGTCCTGTTCGTCGCCGCAGCCGGCAATGAGCCGGTGACCACGCCGACCTATCCGGCGGCCGACCCGGGAGTCCTCGCGGCCACGGCCGGTGATGCTCGAGGCGGTATCGCGTCCTACGCCAATCGCGGCCCGTTCGTCGATGTCATCGCACCGGGGGTCAACGTGGTTCACTATCAGGATGCGGCGTGGTTCGGCACCGGCACCTCGTTTGCCACCACCTGGGTCAGCGGCTGGGCGGCAGGCTTCATGGCCTCCGCGGGTCATCACTCGTCGCCCGCGACGCAGGCCGCGACCCTGGAACGCTGGCGCCTGGTTCGGTGACCGTCCCGCTGCCCGAGCGCTTCGAGCCGCAGCTCGCGACCTTGGCCAGCACCGCGCCGGACGGCGACGAGTGGCTGCACGAGTTCAAGTTCGACGGCTACCGGATCGGCTGCCGCGTCGACGGGCGGAACGTCGCCCTCATCAGCCGCAACGGCAACGACTGGACCGACAGGTTCCCCGAGGTACGCGCGGCGGCAACCGAATTGCCCGTGAGGCGCGCCTTTCTCGACGGCGAGGTGGCCGTCGTGCTGCCCGATGGCCGCACGAGCTTTCAGGCGCTGCAGAAGGTCTTCAGCGGTGGCGATCGCGCCGATCTGGCCTACTTCGTCTTCGACCTGCTGCACCTCGACGGCGAAGACGTCGGGCGCCTGCCGCTGGAGCGGCGCAAGGCTCGTCTCGCAGAGCTGCTCCGCTCGCAGAAGAAAGCGCGGGTCCGGTACTCCGAGCACGTCGTCGGCCACGGTCCCGAGGTCTTCGCCCGGGCCTGCCGCATGGGGCTCGAGGGCATTGTCTCGAAACGCCGGGACCTGCCGTACGTGCCCGGTCGCCGATCCGCCTGGGTGAAGGTCAAGTGTATCAAGCGACAGGAGTTCGTCGTCGGCGGCTTCACCGATCCGGAAGGCTCGCGGGTCGGGATCGGCGCCTTGCTCGTCGGCGTGCGCGATGCCACGGGTGCGCTGGCGTTCGCCGGGAAGGTCGGTACGGGCTTCACCAACCAGACCGCCGAGGCCCTGCGTCGCCGGTTGGAACGCATCGAGCAGACCGAATGCCCATTCACGCCACGTCCTCCCGGATCGCTCGGCCGCAACGCCCACTGGGTGAAGCCCACGCTGGTTGCTGAAGTAGCGTTCTCGGAATGGACGAACGACGGGAAGATCCGGCATCCGTCCTATCAGGGTCTTCGTGAGGACAAGCCGGCGAATGAGATTCGCCGCGAGGAGCCCGCTTCCCCACCGGGGACCCGGGCTGTCGCCGGCGTCCGGTTGACGCACCCGGACCGCGTGCTCTGGCCGGAGCTCGGCTTCACCAAGCTCGACCTCGCCCGCTTCTATGAGGCCATCGCAGAGTCGATCGTACCGCATGTGGCGGGGAGGCCGCTCACGCTGGTCCGCTGTCCGACCGGTGTCGGCGCATCGTGCTTCTACATGAAGCACTCCGCCGTGTGGGCGCCCGAAGCTCTGCGGCGAGTACGCATCCCGGAGAAGAGGAAGATCGGCGAATACCTGATCGCCGACTCGCTGCCCGCGCTGATCGGCCTCGTGCAAATGGACGTCCTCGAGATCCACACCTGGAACTCGACGATCGACCACGTCGAGCAACCGAACCGCATCGTGCTCGATCTGGATCCGGGCCCGGAAGTCCGCTGGCCGCGGGTCATCGAGGCGGCGCGCCTCCTGCGCTCGGCATTCGATGCGCTGAAGCTGGAGAGTTTCGTGAAGACCACGGGCGGCGTCGGCTTGCACGTGGTGGTGCCGCTCGTTCCGCAGGCCGGCTGGAACGAGTGCCTGGCGTTTGCGCGGGGCGTTGCCGAGGCCATCGAGCGGCAGAGCCCCCGCCTCTATACGACGGCCTTTCCGAAAGCCGGGCGCGAGCGGAAGATCCTGCTGGATTACCTGCGCAACAACCGCACCAATACTTCCGTCGCGGCGTTTTCCACGCGTGCCAAGCCGCGTGCCTCGGTTTCCGTTCCTCTCGCGTGGGACGAGCTGAGCCCGAGGTTGCGGTCGGATCACTTCACGGTCAACAACCTCGGCGAGCGACTGGCCAAGTTGAAAGAGGATCCGTGGCGCCCGTACTGGCGCTGCAAGCAGCACCTTGCGCCGAAGCTGCTGCAGGCGATCGCCGCGCTGTGACGCATCCGCGGGCGGCGGCATCGTCGCGTGATCGCGCGCTCGCGGCGATCGGCTGCGTGCGTCGTTCAGGGTTGCATACGGCCGATCACTCTCGTACGCCCGGTCCGCGCTGACTGCAGCATCTGGTGCGCCGGACGCTGCCGTGTCGCGCACCGCAGCCGCGGCGCTCTGCGACCTGACCCCACGTGGCGCCGGTGTCGTCGCCGTCTCGTTCACTCGCCGAGCGTGGTGGCATGGCCGTTGCCTCTTCCCGCGGGCGGAGGTCGACGACATGACCGCACGACGACGGATGCGACGGAGATGCGCGGCGGCAGCGATGGTCCTGCTCGCGGGGACCGCGTGGGCCGACTTCGGCGATCCGCTGGGCGGCCTCACCGCCGCCGAGCGCGCGCGCTTCACGGCTGGACGCCAGACGTTCAAGGAGGTCGAAGGCGTGGCGGACGGGCTCGGGCCCGTGTTCAACGCCGACTCGTGCGCGGCCTGTCACAACGTCGGCGCCACGGGGGGCGGCAGCGAACGCGTGGAGACTCGCTTCGGCAGGACCGTCTCCGGGGCGTTCGATCCGATGACCTCGCAGGGTGGTTCGCTCATTCAGGCTCAGGGCATCGGCGCGCAAGGCGTCTGCACGTTCGTCGGCGAGCAGGTGCCGGCGGAAGCGACCATCCGGGCGCGACGGCGGACGACGCCGCTGTTCGGCCTCGGCCTGGTCGACTCCGTACCGGGCGTGGCCCTCGTCGCGCTGGCGGCCCACGAGGCGCGGTCGCAGCCCGCAACCGCGGGCCGCCCGAACCTCGTCACCGACGTGGTGACGGGACGGCAGGCGGTCGGCAAGTTCGGATGGAAGAGCCAGGTCCCGAACCTCCTCCACTTCTCCGCCGACGCGTACGTGAACGAGATGGGCATCACGAGCCCGTTCTTCCGGAACGAGAACTGTCCACAGGGGGACTGCAGCCTGCTCGCGTGTGACCCCGTCGCCGACCCCGAAGACGACGGCACGGACGTCAGGCGCTTCAACGATTTCATGCGGCTCCTTGCCCCACCACCTCGCCCGCGTCTCGACTGCGCCGGGTTCGGGGGGAGCTTGGTCTTCGAGCGCATCGGATGCGCGAGCTGTCACGTCCGGACGCTCGTGACCGGCCCGAGCCCGGTGGAGGCCCTCCGCTTCCGCGCGTTCCAGCCGTTCTCGGACTTCCTGCTCCACGACATGGGCTCCCTCGGCGACGGCATCGAGCAGGGGCGGGCGCGCGGCAACGAGATGCGCACCGCGCCCCTGTGGGGCCTGCGGCTCGTCACCAAGTTCCTGCACGACGGACGCGCCGCCACGATCGCCGACGCGATCCTCGCGCACGACGGGCAGGCCCGGGCGGCGCGCGATCGCTTCGCCGCGCTGCCGGTGGAGGCGCGGGCGCGGCTGCTGAGGTTCCTCGGATCGCTGTGACCCGGGTGCCTCAGTCACCGATGCGCGGCCGCTCGAACCAGGAGCGACCGCCCTTCGTCCACCCCGGTCCGTTCCCCCAGTCGAGTCGCGTGCGCTTCTTCGGATGGTCGGGATCGTGGCGCTGGCAGGCCGCCTCGTAGTCGCGCATCGCCGCCTCGCGCGCCTTCACCGCCCAGTAGTCCTCCTCGCGCTTCCACTTGCAGCCGCCCGCGTACTCGAGAACGCTGACGCCCGGAAAGTCGCACGTGCCCCTGCCGGAGGGATGGTCCCGGCGGTTCTGGACGTAGAGCACCACGCGGCCTCGCTCGGGATCGACCACGTGCCATTCGTACGCGGTGTAGATATCGCCGTACTTCTCCATGAGCGGCACGATCCACGCGCGCACCGTCTCGCGCCCGTGCATGAGGCCGTACCAGTGCTCGAAGTAGGTGCAGTCCTCGGTGAAGAGGTCGGCCCACGCGTTCCAGTCCTCGCCCACCGCTCCCGTGCGCCAGTAGGTCCGGAACGCCTCCTCGAGCTCCTCGCGGCTGAATGCTTCCATACGAGCGTCCCATAGCCCGCTCGCGGCGCCGCCGTAAAGCGAAGCGAGGTCAGTCCGCCAGCCGGGCCAGAGGGACCTCCCGCCAGCCCGCCGACTCCCGCATCGCGGCCTCGGGCGGGGCCCCGTTCCACGACATCCAGCGCGAGCGATGAAACGCCGTCGCGGCGAGCTGCATGCGCAGCGGCTTCCGCGGCGCCCCGTCGACCCCGAGCGTGCGCCACGGCAGCACCGCCTCCACGGTGATGCGGGGCTGGTCGCTGCCGAAGTAGGTGGCAACGGCGGCGGGGATCGGATCGCAGCGGCCGCGCTCGTGGCGGCAGAGCTCGGCCCGCATGAGCGGCGCGCTCTGCTTCGGAAAGACCTTGGGTGGGATGATGGAGAGGCTGAAGCGACGGGGGCCGGCGCCCGCGTCGACGCCCCAGTCGACACGCAGGGCTTCCTCGCGGGGAAACGTCTCGCCGTAGGCGAGGAGATTCGGGTCGTAGTAGTCCATGGCGATCAACGCCAAGGAGAGTCCCGCGCGGCTCCACGCCAGGAAGAACTCGCCGAACGGCACCTCGGCGCCGGGCGTGGCCAGCCCTGGGACGAGCGCCGCCTCCTTCGGCCATTCGCCGAGGGACCGATCGCCGGGATCGATGTCGGCGCGGGGGATCGCCCACGCGCCACCGGGCGGCGTCCGGTCGGCGTCCGCGGACTCTCGATGGATCGCGGCGAGGCGGACATTCGTCCGCGCGAGCGCCTCGACGAGCTGCTCGTAGGGCCGATCATCGATGTCCACGAGGCCGAAGTCGTAGTCCTCGCCGTCCTCCCGGCCGCCCTTCGGATCGTCGTAGTACTGGAACCAGTGGGTCCCGACGACCGTCGGCTGGCGCGCGAAGCGCTCGGCCGCGGCGGCGGCGCCGCGCGCTCGCTCGGCCTGGGTCCCGACCGTCATGAGGTGGCCGTTGTTGCGGTTGCCGCTGCGGTTCTCATCGGCCGCGAAGAACCACTCGGAGACCAGCACCGGCTTGCCGCCGGTGAGCTGCCGGAGCCCGTCGAAGTAGTACCGGGCGACCCAGCCGTCGGGGCTCTCGACGTTGTAGTTGGTCGCGATCGCGTCGACCCAGGGCGCCATCGCCCGGACCGCCACGGGATCGTAGTAGATGGGCAGGCGATCGCCGAAGATGAGTGCGTCGGGGTCCGCCGCGCGCAGCGCCTCGTGGATCAGCCGGTAGTAGCGCTCGGCCACGAGGGCGGTCCAGGCGCGGATCACCTGGATGCCCGCGCCCCCCGGGCGGAGACGCGGACGGTCGCGCCCCTTCAGCAGACCGTCGAACGACCCGACCCCGTCGGGCGGGACGAAGTCGCGGCTGAAGCGGTCCCAGTCGTCCGCGTAGTGCTCGCGCAGCAGGGCGACGAGCCGCTGCTTGGTCCGATTCGTCGCGCGCTGCCTGGCGTAGTAGTCGAAGAGCGCGCCGCTCCACCAGCCCACCTCGTTGTCCGTGAAGTAGCCGATGCGATAGGGATCGCCTCGGTACGGTGCGACGAGGCGGCGCGCCCACGCGCGCAGCCGGCGCTCCGCCGCCGGGTCGAATGGATCGACCCAGTGGAAGCGGGCCGTCAAGCCGAGGTCGAGGTTCGGGATGACGGGGAGCCGGAGGAGGCGCGGCGGGAGCGACCCGGCGCCCGCCGTGTTGAAGCCCCAGCCGACGACGCGCGCCCGCGTCGTGCCGAGCCAGCTCGCGAAGTCGGGGAAGAACGTCGGCCAGTGATAGTAGATGCGCCCGCCCGCCCGGCGACGCGGCGCCCCGCCGTCGAGTCCGTTGATGCCGATCGAGTAGAAGCGCTCGCCGCACGGCGTGACCAGCCAGGCGACGCCGCCCTCCGAGGCGAGCGTCCATCGCGCGCCGGGGACGGTGGCCCACGTGCAGGTGGCCCCCCCCCGGGCAGCCGGCGCGACCAGGCCGACGGCCGTCAGCAGCAGACACGCAGCGACGGTCTTCACGTCGCGCTCATAGCATATTGACTCAGCATACTCGCGGTACGTAAATGCGTACCGCGGGTATGTGAGAGACGATCTCGGGGACCCGCGAAGGAGGCTCGGCATGAAGCTCTATTCGGGACCGCTCAGTCTCTTCACCGCCAAGGTGCGCATCGCGCTCGACGAGAAGCGACTCGCGTACGAGCTCGTGTCCGTCCCGTTCAGCCGTTCCGGGGGATATCAACCGAAGCATCCCGACGTCCTCGCGATCAACCCGAAGGGGCAGGTGCCGGTCCTGGTGGACGGTCCGGTGGCGCTCTTCGACTCGACGATCATCCTCGAGTACCTCGAGGACCGCTATCCGACCCCGCGGCTCTACCCACAGGAGGTGGCGGCGCGCGCCCGCTGCCGGCAGCTCGAAGCGGCGGCGGACGAGATCCTGTTCCCGCTGGTCTTCGAGCTGATCGCCGAGGTGTTCTACAAGCCCGCCGCCGGCGACCGCGACGGGCAGCGCATCGCGCGCGCCCGGGCCGGCATCACGCAGCACTACGACGCGCTCGAGCGGCGGCTCGACGAGCGCCCCTATCTGTGCGGGGATTTCAGCGTCGCGGACATCGGCTACGCGCTGACGGCCACGTTCGCCGCGAACCTGGGCGCCCCGCTCGCCGACGATCAGCCCCGCCTGCAGGCGTGGTACGGCCGTGTCCTCTCCCGGCCGAGCGTCACGAAGGAGCTGGCGGGTCTCGCGGGCGCCATGGAGCAGCTCGCGAGGTGAAGACGCTCACGAAGCGGCGCGGCGCTGCTTCTCCGCGATCGACGCATACTTGAAGACGCCGCGTCGCGGCTCGGCTCGGGATCGGCCGAGCGCACGATGCAGCGCCCAGCGGCGGCAGGCGGCTTCCCAGATGCGCGGATCTCCCGGCTCCAGCCAGAGCGCCCGCTCGGCCTCGGCGAGGGTGTGGAACTTCTTCACGGGCATCTCAGTCCCCGAGGCCGAATTTTTCCTTCAGCCGCTGCGCGTCGGCCTTGTCCTGGAGGCGGATCGTGTCGCGCTTCATCGCGTACAGGGTCTCGGGGGTCGCCACCACGACCTCCGCGTCACCGTAGAGGTGCACGCTCGACCTCAGGTCGTCGAAGGCGAACGCCTCGCCCAGGCGAGCCATGATGTCGATGCGCGTGTCATCGGGTGCGACGTATTGCACCACCGGGTAGCGGCCCGCGAGGTCGTCGGCAGTGATCTCCTGGATCGAAGGGTCGTCCCACACGGCACGCAGCGCCCGCCGGAGACGCTCCACGTTGTCGGCCGTCGGCCGCACGAAGAGGTCGATGTCCTCCGTGAGACGGCCGATGCCGAGCACGTCGAGGGCGACCGCTCCCACCAGCACGTATTCGACCCCTTCCCGCCGCAGGGACGCGAACAGCGCCCGTATCGTTTCCGGATCCATGCGTTTCCACAGTCCCACGCCGCGGCTGCCGGCGGCCAACCCAACATAGCACGAGTACTGCGGAAGGTCGGCCCTAGGATGACGCCTCTTCCTCGCTCGGCAGCGACTTCAGGTACTCGACCAGGTCGCTCTTCTCACCGTCCGTGAGCCCGAGCGCGAAGGTCGTGTCGTAGTGGGTCGACGGTCCGACGCGGCGCATTGCGGGATTGCGCCCCGGCGCGGGCCCGCGCTGCACACCGCGAGGCGCGTCACGCAGCGAGGTTCCGCGGGACCTGTTGACAGAACGTTCAGAATATCCTAAACGCACAGTTGGAACCGATCATACGTCATGGATCGCACGACCGGCATCTTCGTCGACGGCATGGGCGCGGCGGCCGCCACGTCGGGCATCCTGAACCAGCTCCAGGGCCGCATCTTCGGGCTCCTCTGCCTGCAGCCCCACCCGCTGTCGCTCGAGGAGATCGCGATCGACCTCGAGCAGAGCAAGAGCAACATCTCGGTCAACATCCGCGGCCTCGTCGACTGGCACCTCGTGCGGCGCACCCGGGTCGCCGGCTCGCGCAAGGACCACTACGAGGCCGCGGCCGACTTCTGGCGGGTGATGCAGGAGATCATGGAGCGCCGATTTCGCTGGAACGTGCGCCAGGTCCTCGCCACGATCGCCGAGACCGAGCGGGCGGTCGGCGAGGCGACCGGGCGGCGGGAGTCGGCGCAGTTCGTGACAACGCGCGTTGCGGGATTGCGGGCCTTCTTCGCCGCCATCGACGCGGGGCTCGGGGCCTTCGCGCAGGGCAAGCCGCTCGATCCCGCCGCGCTCAGGAGCCCGCCACTGGTGGCGCTTCCCCGGCCGCGCCAGCGGAGCTGAAAGGAGATCCCGATGGAACCTGCACTGGCCGTTGCCCTGCTCTGGCTCGTGTTCGGCGGACTGCACGTCGGCCTCGCCACCCGCCGCGTCCGCGCCGCCCTGGTGGCCCGCCTGGGCGAGGTGGGCTTCACGGCGTTCTTCTCCGTCGTCGCGACGGCCTTCTTCACGCTTCTCGTCCGCTACTATGCCGGGCACCGGCTCGAGGGGAGCGCGGGCCTCGCGCTGGGCCACGTGACGGCGTTGCGCTGGGCGCTCATGGCAGTCATCGTCTTCGGCGTCGTCCTCGCGATGGCCTCCCTGGTGACGTATCCCGTGTCACCGATGGCGCTCTTCACGGCGACGGTCCGGCCGCCACGCGGACTCGAGCGCATCACGCGGCATCCCTTCTTCATGGGCTTCGCCCTCGCTGCCCTGGCGCACGTGCCGCTGGCGACGCGGCTCGTCGGCGCGGTGTTCCAGGCGGGCCTGGCGGCGCTGGCGATCGTCGGCGCCTGGCACCAGGACAGGAAGCTCGCAGCGCTGCGCGGGCGGCCTTACGACGACTACGTCGCCCAGACCTCGGCCGTGCCCTTCGGTGCGATCCTGGCCGGGCGGCAGCGGCTGGTGTGGCGGGAGCTGCCGTATGCGGCGCTCGCCCTCTGCCTCGCCGCCGCCGTCTGGCTCCGCGCCGTCCACGGCGCCATCTTCGATCACGGTGGCGCGTGGGTCGTCGGCGTCGTGCTCGGGGGCGCCGCGGCGGCCGGGCTCGCGAGCTGGCGCCGGGCGCGCCGTGCCCGCAGCCTGCGGGCATCGCCCCGGTGGGTCGGCACGCCGGCCGCCTGAGCGCGCGAGGGTAGGCGGCCAGCTACGTCGTGCTGCCACGCGACGAGACGCGCACGCGCCTCGTCGTCAAGCTCCTGGTCGGCTATGCTCGGGGGCCGCTCGGCTGGGCCGCGCGATGGGTCTTGCCGTGGGGCGACCTGGTGATGATGCACAAGCAGCTCCCGACGTTGAAGAGCCTGGCCGAGGCGTCCGCAACATGAGCGCGGCGCGGGCCACGCTGATCTACGACGGGAGCTGCGGCTTCTGCCGGCGCTGGGTCGAGCGCGTGCGGCGCTGGGACCGTGGCGGACGGCTCGAGATGGTGCCCTACCAAGCGGCGGACCTCGAGTCACGCTTTCCGGGTGTGTCGCGGGCCGACTGCGTCGAGCGCATCCATCTCGTCGATGAGCGGGGTGCGGTGTATCGGGGCGCGGCGGCGGGCCGCGAGGTGCTGTGGCGGCTGCCCGGCGGCGCGCTCTGGACGCTCCCGTTCCGCATCCCCGGGGGGCTCCGGGTCGCCGAGCGCGTCTACGTCTGGATTGCACACCGCTGGGGTCCGCTCGGCCGGCGCGGCGCCTCCAGCGGTGCGTCGAAGCCAGCCCCGTCCGCGTGATCGTCTCGTCGTTCGTGGTCTGACGGTTGTCCCTCCCGCCGCCGCCAGGCATAAGGCCTCCGTGAGCCCGATCGAGAAGGCCGACGTCCTCCTCGAGGCGCTGCCCTACATCCGGCGCTTCGCGGGCAAGGTGATGGTCGTCAAGTACGGCGGCCACGCGATGGAGAACGAGGAGTTGAAGGACTCCTTCGCGCAGGACGTCGTGCTGCTCAAGTACGTCGGCATGCACCCGGTGATCGTGCACGGCGGCGGCCCGCAGATCGACGCCGCGCTCAAGGCGCAGGGCGTCGCCACCCGCTTCGTGCGCGGCATGCGCGTCACCGACGCGGCCACCATGGACGTCGTCGAGCAGGTGCTGGTCGGCAAGATCAACAAGGAGATCGTCGCCCTGCTCAACCGCCACGGCGGGCGCGCCGTCGGGCTCTCGGGAAAGGACGGCGAGCTCGTCGTCGCCCGCAAGCGCCCCGGGGCGGACGACCTCGGACTCGTCGGCGAGGTGGTGGGCGTCAACCCGCGCGTGATCGACGCGCTCGAGGGCTTCATCCCGGCGATCGCGCCGACGGCCGCCGGCGCCGACGGGCAGACCTACAACATCAACGCCGACGTGGTCGCGGGCAAGATCGCCGAGGCGCTGCGCGCCGAGAAGCTGATCCTGCTGACCGACGTCGAGGGCGTGCGCGCGCGCGACGGCACGCTTCTGGACACCCTCACCGCGGACACCGCCGTCGAGCTGATCGCCGACGGCACCATCGCGGAGGGGATGATCCCGAAGGTGGAGTGCTGCATCGAGGCGCTGCGCGGCGGCGTCAAGCAGGCGCACGTGATCGACGGCCGCGTCCGCCACGCGCTCCTGCTCGAGGTGCTGACCAGCCGCGGCGTCGGCACGGAGCTCGTGCCGGCCACTCGCCGGCCGCGGCGGCGCCTGTCGCGCGCATGACGAATGCCGAGACCAACGCCGAGATCTTGGCCGCGAGCGCCGCTCACGAGATCGGCGTCTACGCGAGGCAGCCCGTCGCCTTCGTGCGGGGCCGCGGCGCCGAGCTGTGGGATGCCGACGGGAAGCGCTACCTCGACTTCTTCGCCGGCCTCGCCGTCAACAACCTCGGTCATTGCCACCCGGCCGTCGTCGACGCGATCCGGACGCAGGCCGCCGAGCTCCTCCATGCCTCCAACGTCTACTACACGGCGCCGGCGGCCGAGCTCGCCGCGCTGCTCTGCCGCCACTCGTTCGCCGAGCGTGTCTTCCTCTGCAACAGCGGCGCCGAGGCGAACGAGGCGGCGATGAAGCTCGCCCGGCGTTGGGGGAGCGAGCACGGCGGGCGCTACGAGATCCTCGCGACCACCGGGTCGTTTCACGGCCGCACGTTCGCGACGCTCACCGCCACCGGACAGGAGAAGTACCATCAGGGCTTCCAGCCGCTTCTCCCCGGCGTCCGGCTGGTCCCCTACGACGACGCGGCGGCGACGGCCGCCGCCCTGCGCGACGAGACCGCGGCGATCCTGGTCGAGCCGATCCAGGGCGAGGGCGGCGTCAACGTCCCCCGGCCGGACTACCTGCCTCGGCTCCGCGAGCTCGCGGACCGGCACGGGCTCCTGCTGATCTTCGACGAGGTGCAGTGCGGTATGGGGCGCACCGGCCGGCTCTTCGCCCACGAGCACACGGGTGTGGTGCCCGACGTCATGACCCTCGCCAAGGCGCTCGGCGGCGGGCTGCCGATCGGCGCGACCTGCACCACGGCCCGCGTCGCCGCCGTGCTGACGGTCGGGGCCCACGGGACGACGTTCGGGGGCAATCCGGTCGCCTGCGCCGCGGCGATCGCGGCCCTCGGCGAGCTCGCCCGGCCGGAGCTCCTCGGCCACGTGCGCGAGGTCGGTGGCTACTTCGCCGGCCGGCTCCGGAGTCTCGCGGCCCGCCTTCCCGTCATCCGCGAGGTCCGTGGCCTCGGGCTGATGCTCGGCGCCGAGCTCGCGCGGCCGGGTGCTGCCATCGTCGACCGCTGCCTCCGCGACGGGCTCCTCATCAACTGCTGCGCCGACCGGGTCCTGCGCTTCGTGCCGCCGCTCATCATCACGCGCGAGCAGGTCGACGAGGGCTTCGCCGTCCTCGAGCGGGCGCTCGCCGCGTGAGCAGGGCGATGAAGCGCGACCTGCTCCGCCTGAGCGACCTCGCGACGGGTGAGATCGAGACGATCTTCACCGTCGCCGCCCGCTTGAAGAGTGAGCTGCGCGCCGGCCGGCCGCACCCGCTGCTCGCCGGGCGGACCCTCGCCATGATCTTCGAGAAGCCGAGCCTCCGCACGCGCGTGACGTTCGAGGTCGGCATGGTGCAGCTCGGCGGCGCGGCGATCCACCTGGCGCCCGGCGACATCCGGCTGGGAGAGCGCGAGTCGGCAGGCGACATCGCGCGCAACCTCGAGCGCTGGGTCGACCTCGTGATGGCCCGCACCTTCCTCCACCAGAGCGTGGTCGACCTCGCGGCGGGCGCGCGCGTGCCGGTCATCAACGGTCTCTCCGACCTCCACCACCCTTGTCAGGTGCTCTCCGACTGCTTCACCCTCCTCGAGCACCGGGGCCGCCTCGCGGGCCTCCGCGTCGCCTTCATCGGCGACGGCAACAACGTCGTCCACTCGTGGATGGACGCCGCCGCGCGGCTCGGCCTCGAGTTCGTGCTTGCCTGCCCACCCGGCTACGAGCCCGACGCCGCGATCACCACCGGGGCGGCCGCGCGCGTCACCGTGATGCACGACGCGGAGGCGGCCGCGCGCGGCGCCGACGTCCTCTACACCGACGTGTGGACGAGCATGGGCCAGGAGACCGAGGCCAAGGCCCGCCGCCGCGCCTTCCGCCCGTACCAGCTGAACGCGTCGCTGGTGGCGCGCGCCAAGCCCGACGTGCTCGTGATGCACTGCCTCCCCGCGCACCGCGGCGAGGAGATCACCGACGAGGTGATCGACGGCCCCCGCTCCGTCGTCTTCGACCAGGCCGAGAACCGCCTGCACGTGCAGAAGGCGATCATGGTCTGGCTGCTCGGGGCCGCGTAGCCCGATGGGTGGTCGCTCACGTGCCCCCGAGTCGCGCGAGCGCGCGCAGCCCGCTCCGCTTCGCCACCCAGAACGCCCCGAGCGAGGTTCCTCCCCCCGTGACGGCGGCGAGGGCGAGGAGCGCGGCCGTCCGGGTGGCCGCGACGCCCGCGATGCTCCGGGCCTGGCATAGCAGCCGAGACACCGGCCAGGCCTCCAGGGCGACGACGAGCGCGATCAGCGCGAGGCAGGCGAGCATGTAGAGGATCGCGCCGAAGCCGGTGGCGATCTGCGCCGCGTTCTGGGTGTCGAGTCGCGGGTAGGCGGCGCCGAAGGCCAGGCCGAGGCTCACCACGGCCGCCATCAGCGGCACGAGCGTCAGCAGGAAGGCCACCGTCACCAGGGACGGAACGTGCAGCAGGCCGTTTGTGGTCGCGACCAGCAGCTCGGCAAAGACGACGAGCGGCAGGTAGCCGATCCAGAACTTGCTCCACCAGAGCTGGGCGAGCGGCACGGGAGCGGTCCGGAGAATCCACCAGGCATGGCCCTCGAGGCTCACCATCGGGAAGACGAAGCGTACCGCCACCGCGGTCGTCACGAAGGCGCCGAGCCCGAGGTTCAGGATGGTGGCCAGGTCGCGCATCGCGAGGGCGAGCGGCGTGCCGTCGCCGAGCGGCAGGGCCGAGAAGTTGTAGAGGTAGATGCCGACCAGCGCCGAGACGAGGAGGAGCTGCGACCACTGGCTCGCGTCGCGCAGGAAAACGGTCACGTCCTTCGCGAAGAGACAGCCCGAGGGGCCCTGCAACGGTCGCACCAGGACAGCAAGCCAGCGCGACAGCGGGCGCTCCGCGGCGCCGGCTCGCACGTGGCCGGTCTGGGCCCGGGACCAGGCGATGAGGAAGACGCGCTCGACCACGGCCGCGCTGGTCAGGAAGAGCATCGCGGCCGTGCTCGCGAGCATGCCGAAGTAGAAGAGCGGTTCGCCCGGTCGCGCCCCGAGCAGCGGGAGCAGCGTCTCGGCCGCCCAGGTGGTGGGCAGATAGGGGGACCCGGTGGCGCCGAACGCGCCGAGAAAGCTCGCGAAGCCGACGAGGGCAGAAGGATCCGCAAGCCGCTCCGGCCGGAGAAAACGGATCGCGACCACCAGCGCCGCAACCGCGAGCCCCACGCCGACCATGAGGGCATCCCGCGTTCCCCGGGCCGGGAACACGAGCACCAGGCCCGTCGTGATGAGGACACCCACTGCCGCGGGGATGACGAGGAAGGCGAGGAGCACGGCAAGCGCGCCCGCGTAGAAGAGCGGCCCGGCGCGGTAGACGACACCGTAGGCGAGGAGCGCAGGCAGGCCGACGAGGAGCACCATCCAGGAGGACGCGACGACGGTCTCCAGGAAGCGCGCGTGATGGAGTCGCCGGTAGGACAGCGGCGCCGCGAGGAGCGGCGTCACCTCGGCGGCGAGGTAGTAGGTGGTGAGGGCGGTCACGGTGTTGCTCACCAGCAGGACGCCGAAGAAGGTCAGGAAGAGCAGAGCGAGCAGGCGCTGGGTGAGGAACGGGCCGAAGGTGCCGAGGCCGTGGAAGTAGCCGAGCACCCGCGTGAAGAGGAGGAAGCATGCGAGCCAGAAGAGGCCCACCAGCCCCGTCACCGTCACGGCGCGCAGCCGATCGCGGCGCACGACGTTGCGGAGCGAGAGGAGGCGCGGCTGGAGCAGGGCGGCGAGCGTCATGCGCGGCCATCGCCCCCGGCGTGCAGGATGTCGAGGAAGACCGTCTCGAGCGACGGGGACGAGCCGTCATTGGACCCGGCGCGCGCCCGCAGATCGTCGAGCGTTCCCACGATGACCAGGCGGCCGCGGTCGATGATGCCGATGCGGCCGCACAGCTCCTCGGCCACGGCCAGGCTGTGCGTGGACAGGAAGATCGTGACGCCGTCGCCTGCGAGGCGGCGGACGAGGTGTCGCAGCTCGAGCGTGCCCTCGGGGTCGAGTCCCACCATGGGCTCGTCGAGGACCAGGACGCGCGGGCGGTGCACGAGGGCCGCCGCGAGAGCGAGCCGCTGCCGCATGCCCTGCGAGAGCGTCTCCGTGAGCTCGCCCGCCATCCGGCCGAGCCCGAACTCCTCGAGCAGCAGTCGGGCGCGCCGTCCCGCCTCCGCCCCGCCGAGGCCGTAGAGGCCGCCGACGAAGCGCAGAAACTCGAGCGCGGTGAGCTTGTCATAGAGGAAGGGATGATCCGGCAGGTAGCCCGTCACCGCTTTGGCGGCCTCCGGCGCCCGGCGGATGTCGTGTCCGCCCAGGACGGCCGTCCCCGCCGTCGGCTCGAGGAGGCCCACCATCATGCGGATCGTCGTTGTCTTGCCGGCGCCGTTGCGCCCGAGGAAGCCGAAGACGCAGCCGGGCTCGACCTCGAGGCTCAGGTCGTCGACGGCGACGAGCGCGCCGTAGGTCTTCTGCAGCCGCTCGAGCCGGATCACGTGCCTGCCTCCGGCGTTGCGAAGGACAGCTGGCCCACCAGCCCGGCGAGGCCCAGGTGCCGCTCGGGGCCTCCCTCGAGGAGCTTCACGTGGGTGGCGTCGACCGGCATCTGGTCGAACACGGCGTCGGCACTCACCCAGCGGCCGAGCCAGAGCTCGCTCCAGGCGTGGTAGAGGAAGTCTCCGTCCAGATACACGGCCCCCGCTATCATGCGAGCCGGGATGCCGGCCGCGCGGGCGAGGGCGGTCAGGAGGACGGCGTGCTCGTTGCAGTCGCCGCGCCGCACGCGGAGCACCTCCCGCGCGCTCGGCACCGTCGCGCTCGGCTCCCGTGTGAGGCTCGTCGCGACCCAGTGGAGGAGACGTTCCGCCCGGCGCACCGGGTCGCGCTCGTCGCCGACGATCGCGCGGGCCCGCGCCACGATGGTCGGGTCGTCGGACTCGATGAAGGGCGACGGCGCCACGTAGAGCTCCTCGGCCGGACCCGGCGGCGGCGATCCTGGCCCCGGCGCCGCCTCGCGCACGATGCGGAGCCGGCCCGCGCGCATCCGCTGCCGCGGCGGGTCGTCCGGCACCGACCCGAGCGCCGGCCCGGACACCCGGAGCGTGAGCGCCGTCGTCTCGCGGGCGTTCGCAATCGTTCCCCGGAGCGGGATGCGGGCGACGGTCGCGAGGTCGAGCGGCGCGGCGGTGTCGAGGCCTCGGAGCGCCGTGTCGCGTGGCTCGGCTCGGAGGACGAGCCCGAGCATCGCCTCCTCGCGCACCGCGCGTCCGTCGTCGGCGAGCCAGACGTGCGTGCGGAGTCCTTGCTGCTCCTCGTCGACGCGCAACGTCTCGATCCCGTCGATCGTCTCGCGTCCCTCGACCACGGTCGTGACCGGCTCGCTCCGCAGCGTGAGCGGACTGAAGACCGTGTGGCTGTAGCGCGTGCCCGGAGCCGGTCGGGCGGCCGCGATGCGCGGCCGGAAGGTGGTTGCGAGGTAGATGGGTCCCTCGAGCGGGACGGCGAGCGTGTCCAGACGATCGCCCGCCCCGTAGCGCACGACGAGCCGCCTGCCGTCACTCGTGCCGCCGGCCGTGAAGGTGGCGGCGGGCGAGACGAGCGCGAAGCGGAAGCTCCGGAGCCCGAAGCGCTGGTCGGTCTCGGCGGCGAGCGACGTCGTCAGCCGCTGCGGTGTGCCGAGCATGGCGAGGGCGAGCGTCGACTCGTCCCGGACCTGGTAGCCGCCGGCGGTCGGCGCCACGGACCGGCGGGCGTATCCGATCTTCCGCTCGCCCTGGTAGATGCCGAGCCACTCCTCGCGGGGCGGTGCCGATCCCGCTTCGGCGGCGGAGGGCTGAAGCATGGCCAGATCGGTGGCCGGGGGCGATGCCTGCTTGCGCACCAGGAGCGCGAGCATCGTGAGCCAGCAGACGAGGACGGCGATGGTGAGGGGATGTTTCACGGCGGGGGCCTCGTTTTCGACGCCCAGACTAGCGGGCGATTCGAGCGATAGCACGCAGCGACCCGGAGGGCGCGCGGCCGGGACGACACCACCGGCGGGGAGGGGCGGCTATGCGACCCCGTCCCTTCGCATCCTGTCGGGTAACATGGCATCCTTCGCCAGCAACCCTGCCGGAAGCGGTCAGGGGGCTGGAGAGGAGGGAAGAGGAGCATGCGATACGGAGGCGTTCCGTTCCTGGTGCACTGGACCGATTCGGAGGCGAGCGTAGAGAAGGCGCGAGGCGTCAGGGCATCGGCGATCGCCGAGTGGCACAACGGCAACTATACGGGGGCCATGTTCGGCGGGCTGTTCTCATCGGTTGCCCGGACCAACGGGGAAGGGGGCGGAGATGTCGCCGGGATGCGTGTCGGCGGGGTCGTGAGTGGAAACGACGGCGATCTGACCGGCGTGAGCGCGTCGGGACTCTACAACTTCGTGACGGCCAACCTGCTGAACGGTGTGTCGCTCTCGTGGGGAGCCAACGTGGTCGGGGGGCGGCTGAACGGGCTCTCGGCCGCCGGGTGGTACAACTACGCGGGTTCCAACGGGAGGCTCGCCGTACAGATCGGCGCCTTCAACAACCTGGACCGTTACGATCCCGATGGAGCGGTGGTGCAGGTGGGCTGGTACAATCGCGCCGCCGAGCAGTCGATCCCCTTCCTGAACGTCAGGGGGATCAGCAACCTCTTCGAGCGACCCCTCCGGCGGCTGCGTGGTAAGGGCGGGTGACGAGGTAGGGCCCTAGCTCGACGCTCGCGGCGCCCCTCCGCGCTCGAAGAGCCGATTCGCGTCCGCATAGGAGATAGCCTCGGCGGTGTAGCTTGTGTACGTGCCGCGAGTGCGCAGCTCTCGCGCGACGCGGCGCGCGGTCGCGAGCGCGGCCCGTGCGGGACCCGATCCCTGTGAGACCCGCCGCACGCCCACCGCCGCGAGCTCGGCGACGGGCGGAGTGCCCGCAACGGCGAGCACGTTGAGCGGGCCGTCGATCTCGCGCACGAGTCGCGCGATCGTCCCACGGTCCACCACGCCCGGAACGAACAGGCAGTCCGCGCCGGCCTGGCGGTAGAGGTTCGTCCGGCGGACTGCCTCGGCGAAGCGAGCGGGCTCCTCGCCGACCTGGAGCAGGTAGACGTCGGTGCGCGCATTGATGACGAGATGGATGCCGAGCGCATCGGCCGTCGCGCGGACGGCACGGATCTTCTCGGCCTGGAGCTCCGGTTCGACGAGCGGCCGGTCGTCGTCACCGGTCGCGTCTTCGAGGTTCACGCCGATCGCCCCGGCGTCGAGCACGCCGCGGCAGGTCTCGCTGACCTCATGCGCCGTCCGCCCATAGCCCATCTCGACGTCCGCGCTCACCGGAAGTCGCGTCGCTCGCACGACGCGCGCGATCGCGGCGAGCATCTCGTCGCGCGGGACGCGCTCACCGTCGGGGTAGCCCAGGCTGAAGGCGACGCCGGCGCTCGAGGTCGCGATCGCCTCGAACCCCTCGTGCTCGAAGAGGACGGCGCTGCCGGGATCCCAGACGCTGCCGACGACGAGGACGTCCGGGCCCTCGTGATGGCGGAGGAACCGTTCGGCACGTTCGCGCTGGGTCGACCTGTCCATGATGTCCCTCTGCGCCGCGTGGCGCTTCACGCCGGGATCGCCTTCGCTCAGGATGTTCCCGAGAGAAGCGCATAGCCCATCATGATGTCAACGGCAGAGAATTCACGACCGAGGATGATCTTCCCCGCCACGGTCGCACGGCCCCGCGGAGCCGCAAGGTGAGAGCGGTGAATTGACCCACCCCGGCGGCTCTGGTAGCGCGTTGATCATGCCGAAGGCGCGCAAGCGAGTGGCGTCAACGCCTGCACTGCTGCGGAGGGTGCTCAGGTCGCCGTCGTACCGCGGTAAGCACGTCATCCTCGTTCACGGGAAAGTGTATGCGGCCACCTCCAGCGCGGAGGTGAGGCGTCTGTTCGACACGGTGGTGAGGGATTTCCCAGACGAGACCCCGACCTTGGCCTACGTCCCGCGGGGTGATGCTCTCGTGCTCGTGCTCCATTGAGCATCAGCTTCCCCTTCGAGCGGCAGCCCTCGGAGGTTTTCGGGACGATTCATCGCCCTGTCGTACCGGCGCAGCTCTGGTCCGCGCGGGCCGGAAGGTGGGTGAGGGTCGTCATGATCGTCGATACGGGAGCGGACTATACCCTGCTGGCGCGCGTGCACGCCGCGATACTTGGTGTCGATTTGCGAAAGAACTGCCGGCGAGTGGCGACAGCAGGTATCGGCGGTACGGAGACAGTGTACCTCCTGCCGCGGCTCAGAATGCGGCTCGGACCATGGTCGCGCGTCATCCCCGTTGGGTTTCTCGATCGAGACGATGTCCTTCCCCTCATGGGCCGCACGGGCTGTCTCGACACCTTCGACGTCCGCTTCGCACGCCGCCGGACGACGTTCAGCGCGCAGCGCCCAGCATAATGGAGACACCTGGCGCGCAGGCGCTGCCGGATGCGCCGCGAACCGTGCGCCGCTTGACACTCTCGTCCCTGCCATGACGTGATGGAGCCCGTGGACGACGCGAACACCGGCGACCTCCGTTGCCTCGAGTGCAGCACTGCGATCAGCGAGGGCGTGGCGACCGTCCGCACGGCGCGCGGCGTCTTCTGCGCCGACTGCTTCGCGCGCCTGAAGCAGCAGGCGCAGCAGGTCCTCGCGGCCCAGTCCGAGAACATCGACTTCGCCCGCGCCCTGGCGGGCGCGTTGCTCGGTGGAATCGGCGGCGCGGTGGTGTGGTGGGGGGTGACGATCGCCACCCACGTCAGCTTCGGCCTGGTCGCGATCGTGATCGGCGTGGCGGTGGGCAAGGGCATCGTCATGCTCACCGGCGGCAAGCGGGCGCAGAGCCTGCAGGTGATGTCGGTCGTGGTGGCGGCCGCGGCGTATGCCGTCGGCACCTATCTCACCAAGCGCACGTTCATCCTCGAGTACCTGCACCGGCAGGGCAAGCTGGTCGACCTGCCGCTCGTACCGACCAGCCCGAGCTACTTCTTCGGGGTCGCGTCGGCGGGCTTCCAGGTCTTCGATCTCGTCTTCCTGGCCATCGTCGTGCACCAGGCATGGAAGATCCCGGCCCCGGTCCGGCTCCCGGGCTGATCCGTGGCCGAGCAGACTCTGTCGGAGCGCGATCGGCACCTGCGCAACCTGGGCGCGGTCGCCGAGCACCTCTTCACGCAGCAGGCTCAGGCATCCCCCGCGCCCGCGCGCGAGGGACGGGTGGCGACCCGACTCCGGCGCTGGGGGGCGCCGGGCGTACTGCTCGCGGTCCTGCTCGGCAAGCTCAAGTGGCTCCTGGTCGCGGCCAAGTTCCTCAAGCTGAGCACGCTGCTCAGCATGCTGCTCATGGTCGGGGTCTACGGCACGATTTGGGGGATACCGTTCGCAGTCGGGTTCGTGCTCCTCATCTTCGTCCACGAGCTGGGACACGCCCTGGTGATGCGTCAGCAAGGCATCCCCGCCGGGCCGCCCGTGTTCATCCCGTTCGTGGGGGCCGTGATCGCGATGCGCGGCCTGCCGCGCGACGCCTACGTCGAGGCGGTGGTGGCGATCGGCGGCCCGCTGCTAGGCTCGCTCGGCGCCGCCGTGTGCCTCGCCGCCGCCGTGACGACCGGCGAGCGCTTCTGGTACGCGCTCGCCTCGACCGGCTTCCTGATCAACCTGTTCAACCTGATCCCGCTCTACCCCCTCGACGGCGGCCGGATCATCGGCGCGATCAGCCGCTGGCTGTGGCTGGTGGGCGCCGCCGTCGGCGTGACCGTGTTCCTGATCACGCAGTCGCCGCTCATGCTCCTCGTCCTGCTGTTCGGGCTGCTGAACGTGGGCCAGCTGCGGCGCGGCCCGGCCGCGGACTACTATCGCATCCCGGCCGCGCGCCGGATCGCGATCGGGACGGCCTACCTGGGGCTCGTGGTGGCGCTCGTGTGCGCCAGCACGTGGACGGAGCAGGCGCTGCGCGGTCTTCCGGCGGCCGCCGCGCAGGCGGCCGCGCTGGTGGCGCTCGGGGCTACCGCGGCACGCTCGTCCGCCGAGCGGGTGTAGGCGCCCCCGTCCCGGGCCGAGGGCTCACGGCCTGCCCACCTCGAGCACCGCCTTCCCCACGACCTCCCGCCGCGCGAGCGCGCCCAGCGCCTCGGCGGCCTTCTCGAGAGGGAAGCGGTGCGAGATGGCGGGCTTCAGCTTTCCGTCCTTCCACCAGTCGAAGAGCAGCTCGAAGTTCCTTCGATTCGTGTCCGGCTCGCGAGCGGCGAATCCCCCCCAGAAGACGCCGACCACCGAGCACCCCTTGAGGAGGATCAGGTTTACCTTGGCGCTCGGAATGGCGCCGCTCGCGAACCCGATGACGAGGAGCCGCCCGTCCCACGCGATGCAGCGGAGCGATTGATCGAAGACGTCGCCGCCCACGGGATCGTAGATCACGTCGGCGCCGCCGCCGGTGATCGCTTTCACGGCCTCCTTCCAGTCGGGGTTCGTCCTGTAGTTCACCAGGTGCTCGACGCCGTAGAGCTCCTCGAGCCGCGCGAGCTTCCGGTCGTCGCCGCCCGTCGCCACGACGCGCGCGCCGAGTATCTTGCCGACCTCGATCGCGGCGGTGCCGACGCCACCCGTCGCGCCGTGCACGAGCAACGACTCGCCGGGTCGGAGCCGTGCCCTCTGCACGAGGGCGTACACGGTCGTTCCGTACGTCGTGGGGAGCACGGTCCCGACCTCGTAGGGCATTCCCTCGGGCATCCGGAGCGCCTTGTCGCGAGCGACGACGACCTCCTCGGCGAAGCCGTTCCACCCGCACATGCCGATCACGCGATCGCCGACCGAGAATCCCTTTGCCTCGGCTCCCACCTCGATCACGTCGCCCGCGACCTCGCCTCCCGGCGCGAAGGGAAGCGGCGGCTTGAACTGGTACTTGTTCTCGATGATGAGCAGGTCCGGGAAGTTCACGCCTGCGGCGCGCACGCGGATGCGCACGTCGCCCGGGCCGAGCGGGGGGCGCTCCGTGTCCTCGTAGACGAGCTTTTCGGGCGGCCCGTATGCCTTGCAGAGGACGGCTTTCATCGCGGGCGACGATAGCGGAGCGCTCGCGCGGCGTCAGCGGGGGGCCGATGTCGCATTGCGGTCTGCGCGCGTTGATGTCACGAGCACGGTATGGGTGCGCTCGGGCTCAAGGCCGCTGCGTGCGCCGTGGCCGCGGTCGTTGCGACGGTGCTCGGCGGCTGCCGGCATCGCTGTCCGCCGTCGGCGAGCGGCCCGCTGCACCGGCCGCCGCCACTCGGACGCCGGCTGCTCGTCGTCGCTCCGCATCCGGACGACGAGGTGCTCGCGGCGGGCGGTCTCATGGCGCGCATCCTGCGGCAGCCCGGGACGGTGCACGTCGTCGTCGCGACCGACGGCGAGGCCGGGGTGAACCGCACCCGGGCGCCGGATCTCGGGGACGCACGGCGCGGAGAGACGCGCCGGGCACTCGCCGACCTCGGCCTCGCGCCCGCGGACGTCGAGTTCCTGGGCTACGCGAACAACAGCCTCGCCAACGCCTGGGGCAAGCGCTGGCGCGCCGCGCGGCGCGGCGCCGACGAGACGTCGAGCGGCGCGCTCGTCGAGGCGCTCCGCGGCGCGCTCCGCGCCGCGGCGCCCGACACGATCGTCCTCCCGATGTCGCTCGACGAGCACGTCGACCACTACGCGCTCGGCCGCTTCGCGCTCCTCGCTCTCCTCGGCGAGGCGCCCGTGCCGCGGCCCACCGTCCTCGGCTACCTGGTCCACGGGAAGGGCCGCTGGCCCGCGTGCGGCTCGATCGGTCTCCGCAGCGTGCCGCCGCTGCCCCCGGGGTGCGCAGCACTCTTCCCGTGGACCGGGCTCCCGGTGGACCGCACGTTCAAGGCGGGGCTCATTCGGGAGTACCGAACTCAGCTCGGCGCGACACTCCTCCGGCACGCGCGCGCCATCGAGTCGTTCGCCGAGGGCCTGGTGGTCGAGCCGGGCCGCCCGGCCGCCGCCTGGCGGCCGGGCGTCCGTCCCGGCGCGGATCGCATCGCGATCCTCGTGCCGCGCACCCCGTGCCTCGTCGACCCCGCCGCGGGCGACCGGCTTCGCCTCCGCTACTTCCGGGACGGCGTGCTCGACGAGCGCCTGGTCACGCTCGCGCCGGCGGTCGACGTGCGTGGCGGTCCGCCGGGCGGCGAGCTCGTTCCCGCGCGCGACGTGCAGGTCGCGGTCCGGCGGGACACGGTCCACGTGGTCCTCGACATGGCGTCCTTCCGGGACGTCGGCGGCGCGGTGCTCGAGGTCGTCGCCGGCGAGCGCCGGGAAGCGCCGGCCTGGCTTCTCCGCTGGTCGTGACGGCAGCACCGTCGCGGGCTCGCGGATCACCGGGCGGCGCAATCACTCGGTGCGCTCGATGCTCATGCGGCCAGACGGTCGATAGGGTTCGGCGGCGTGGCGCGTCCGAAACCCCGCCGGGCGCCCGCGCATCGAACCCGCGTGACGCACCGGCCGACAGACGGTCTCTGGGCTCTCGTGCTCGCCGGCGGCGACGGGACCCGCCTCCGGGAGCTGACGCGGCTGATCAGCGGCGCGCCGATCCCCAAGCAGTACTGCCGCATCCTCGGCGACCGCTCCCTCCTCGAGGCGACGCTCGCGCGCGTCGCCCCGCTCGTGCCGCGGGAGCGGACGGTCGTGATCGTCAACCGCGGGCACCTCGAGCTCGCGTGGTCCCAGCTCGCCGCGCTGCCCGCCCAGAATCTGCTCGTGCAGCCGGGGAACCGCGACACCGGCCCCGGCGTGCTCTTCAGCCTTCTTGCCCTGGCCCGCCGGCAGCCGGACGCGACGGTTGCCGTGTTTCCGAGCGATCACCACATCGGCGACGAGCGCCGGTTCCGGGCGCACGTCGCTCAAATGGCGCAGCTTGTCGACGAGCATCCCGAGAAGATCGCGCTTCTCGGGGTCGAGCCCAACCGGCCGGAAGGAGGCTTCGGCTACATCCTGCCGGGACAGCGGCTCTCTTCGGTCACCGGCGACGCGGCGTTCCACGTGGTCTCGTTCCACGAGAAGCCCACACCCAGCCTGGCCGCCCGGATCGTCGGCCGCGGCGCGCTCTGGAACTCGTTCGTGATGGTCTTCCGCCTGAGCCGGATGCTGGAGCTGCTGCACCAGGTCCGGCCCGCGGGCGTCTCGCGGCTCGCGCGCCTGCTCGACGACCCCGAGGCCCTCGTGGCGGCGTACCCGAGCATCGCGCCGTGGAACTTCTCGCGCGACTTCCTGGTGCGCATTCCCGAGCACCTGGCCGTCGTGCGGGCCGCCGACGTGGGCTGGAGCGACTGGGGGACGCCCGCGGCGATCGAGCAGACCCTCACGTGGTCGCGGTACTCTTCCGCCGAGTACCAGCCGCGGACGCGTGTCCCGCCGTTCACGACGTCGTAGAGCCAGACGCCGTCGTCGAACGTGGTCGTGCCCTGCGTGAGCGTCGGTGTGGTCTGGACGACCCAGCTACCGTCGGCCTGCTCGATCGCCTGCCAGCTGTTCAGGTTGTGGCCTTCGCCGAGGTAGCGGTGCTTGACGCCCTTCCACGTGATGGTGCCGACCGGCGCGTCCGGGAAGTTGATCAGGCCGTTCGTTTGCGGCCCGAGGACCTCGCGCGGGGGATCGAGGCTCACGGGAAGCGGGTTCACGGCCGACGGGCTGCCGACGAGCGGCACGCCCGCCGCGCCGGCGCCGACGTTGATCGCATAGACCGCGACGGCGTGGAGATTCCCGTCGAGCGCCGGACTCGGCGTCCACGTGAAGCCATGGTTCGGCTCGGTCGTCAGACCGGCATCCACCAGGTCCTGGCGCGGCTGATTCGCCGTGAGGAACGCCCGGAACGTCCCGTCGACCGTAGATGTGGACGGTGATCGGGTTCCCATTGGCGTCCCGGTCGGTGGCCCAGCCGCTCACCACCGTCGCGGTCGCCTGCTCGATCGTCCCCGTGATGCCCTCGGGTCCGGGGGCGGCCCAACGATTCGGCGATCCGTCGAGCGTCACACGGAACGTCGTCGCGTCGCAGGCGTTGTTGTTGGCCGCCCCGGAGCCGATGCGGAAGCTGAGGAGGTCGCCGCGCTCGACCGGCACGTGCGGGAGCGTGAACGGCGTGAGGCTACCGCCGTTCGCCATCGTCGTCGGACCCCAGACGAGAAGCGAGTTCCGGTAGATGGATGCCACGATGCCGTCGCCGCAGTTCGGATCGGCGTCCGACAGGTCGACGCTGACGTTCGCGCTGCCGATGAAGGGGCTCCGCCAGTTGCGCGCGGCAGCGAGCGTCGGGCCGGGGTGTCCGCCGATCGCCCAGAGCCAGAGGTACGCGATCGTCGGATGCTTCCACGTCCCGGCCGAGGCGTCGAAGGTGAGGTTGTCGTCGCGAAGCGGGGCGGAGCCGTACTGGTAGAACCAGTCGGACTGCCCCTGTATCCCCGAGAACTGGCCCGCCGAATCCCAGGTCGCTGCGACGCCCGGCGAACGGGCGAGCAACAGACCGATGACACAGGCCGCCATCGCAACACGTGCCATTGGCGTCTCCTTTCGTGCGAGAGGGGAGCTCCGTCAATTCCCGGCAGCAACGCCTCGACCGCTACCACCCGCTATTTCCATCTCCCCTGGTGACAGTGAACCTGGCGCCCGACTCGTCGCCTAGGCCTCCGCTGCCCGGATTGGCGACGACTACGCCTGTAAAGGTGGCGTCGCCCCTGGCGCCGGACGCCATATGAATGCCCCAAGTGCCGGCGTCCGTAATTCCGATGCTTGTCAACGAGCTGTACGTGACCGTCTTCCAGAGAGATGAGTCATTCTGCACACCGTCAATCTGGAGCCCCGAATAGGTCGGACTGACGATGTCGATGTCGCTGATGAGCAAACCGCTCAGAGAACTGTCGTAAGCCCAGATCTTGAGAGCGCCATGCTGCTGGTTCCACATGGGACCCCCGGCGCGGACGAGGTTGTTGCGTCGGACGCTGGTGATGCCGGCAAACGGGAATGACGTGAACTCTTGGGCGATCAGAATGCCAGGGTAGGTGACCACATCAGAGCAAACGTTGTCTTCGACCTTGTTGTCCTGGCCACCGTAGATGGCGTAGCAGTTCCCACGCCAAGGAATCTGTACCGTATTGAAGTGGATGATGTTATTCAGGTTGACGCCGTTGGGGGTATCCGATCGTGACCACGAAGCCACCCCATCGTCTCCCGTATTGCGGAAGTGGGAGTTCACCACCTCCGAGTTGCTGGCGCCCTCGCACAGGTTGACGCCATCGGCAAAGGTGTTGCGAAAGCGGCTGCCGGTAATGACGAGACCATTGGGGCCTGGTCGGGGGTACACGCCAGCCCAATACCCGACCTGGGTATGCTCTACCCAGATGTTCTCCATGCGGGAGCCGGTGCTGCCGGCGGCGCTGGTGAATCCGTCGTTGAGCGGCAATTGACGCGTGAGGCTCTCGCCCAGGACGGCGAAGTCATAGTAGCGGCAGTTGTCGCCGGTGCACTGGAAACCGTAGGATCCATGAATGGTTGAATACCACATGCCCGCCCCGCGGATCGTCACATCCGAGACTCCCAAGACCCCGCTGTTGCTTTCGAACGTCCCAGGAGGAATCCAGACGCCGAGGCCCTGGCTCCGCGCGGTGTTGATGCAGCTCTGGATGGCCGGACCGTCATCGGTGCCGTCATTGGGCGTCGCGCCGCAGCTGACGATGGAGAGGAAGTTGGCGGGCATCGAGAGCGGCGGTGGTACCCGCTCCAGGTCGATCAGATCCACCACATAGTACGTCGCCATGTCCGTCATATCTTTCTGAAGCCTCACCGTCGCGCCGGCGGGGATGTCGCCTACCAGGGCGCGTGCCTCGTCGAAGAAGTGATGCGCGCCGCCAGCGCCTGGATTATTGTCCGAACTCGCCTCGCCTCCGTAGGACCAGGCATACTTTGAGGTCAGGTTGAGCTTCTGGCGGAAGGCACCGTTGACGTACAGGCTGAGGGTAGCGTCCATCCCGCCGCCCATGGGCGCATCGGGGATGACGTAGCGTACCACGATCGAGTTGGCGGGCTGGCCGGCCGTGATCTGGACATAGTGCCCGGGCATGTCCAGGCGTACGGCGCGCCGTCCCGAGGACTCGGCGGCGAAATCCCCAAACACCCGGCTGGGGCCGAGGATGCTGCCGTTGATGATGCCGTTTTCCGCCTCATACTCCACCCAGGGCACTGCTGCGCCACGCGGCGCCACCTCCAGCAGCCATTGGGCGCGCTGCGAACTGGTAGAAACGTTGCCGTACTGCGCGTAGCCCTGCAAATTCTGGATATGGACGATGTTCGTATTCTGCCAGACATTGCGGATGATCGTGTAGCCCGGTGTGGGGGCGTTTTCCACCGTCCACCGGGCGCTCATCCAGACATCGGAGATGGGGATACTCTCGACGTACCCGTACAGGTGCTCGATCGACATATAGTTGCCGGTGGCGCGATTCCTGATGCGCTTGGTTCCGGCGTAGTCCTCGATCACCCAATGGGCGGTCGTATCGGTGGTGCCCGGGGTGCCGTACCTGACCTGATTGCTGGCCTCGAAGAGGTACATGCCGTTCGAAAGGTTCTTGATGCGCACGTAGCTGCCTGCCGCTGGTATAGGAGCAATCGGAGCATTCTCCAGCAGCCACTGGGCGCTGGCGAAGGTGGTAGGAACGTTGCCGTACTGCGCGTACCCCAGCAAATTCTGGGTGTGGATGATGTTCGTGTTCTGCCAGACATTGCGGATGATGGTGTAGCCCGCGGTCGGCGCACTCTCCAACGTCCATCGTGGGCTCATCCAGGCATCGGAGATGGGGATACTCTCGACGTACCCGGACAGGTGCTCGATCGACATGTAGTTGCCGGTGGCGCGGTTCTTGATCCGCTTGCTCCCAGCGTAGTCCTCGATCAGCCAGTGAGAGGTGGTATCCGTGCTGGCCGGGCTGCCGTACAGAACATGATGTGTGCCCTGGTAGACGTGATTTGTATCCTCGTAGAGGTAGGCGCCGGTCCAGAGATTCTTGATCCGCACGTAGCTTGGCACGAGCGGCGCGTCCTCCAAGAGCCACTGGGCGCTCGAGAGACTTGTAGGGACGTTGCCGTACTTCGCGTACACCTGCGGATCCTGGAGGTAGATGATATTCGTGTTCTGCCAGACGTTGCGGATGATGGTGTAGCCTGCGGTCGGCGCGTTCTCCAACGTCCAACGGGGACTCATCCAGGCATCCGAGACGGGAATACTCTCGACGTACCCGGACAGGTGCTCGATCGACATGTAGTTGCCGGTGGCGCGGTTCTTGATACGCTTGCTCCCGGCATAGTCCTCGATTACCCAGTGTGAGCTCGTATCGATGCTGGATGGACTGCCGTACCGGACCTGATTGCTGGCCTCGTAGAGGTACGTGCCGTTCCAAAGAGCCTTGATCCGCACGTAGTTGGCCGCCGCGGTTGGCATGGGAGCGAAGAGGGCGGCATACATAACCATCGCGAGACAGCGCGTCGGGAATCGGCTCCCGCTGTGGCTCTTCGGCGTCGCCGCCATATCATTCCTCCTCTGCGACGTTCGCGCTGCTCAGGGCCGTGAATGAAAGGGAGACACGGTCGCTACAAGCTACACGGCGCGCGCTCACCAACCCGAGGGCAGCATGGTCCGCGCAGGCAACGGCCGTCGTGGGTGCCGTCAGCGCGAGGATGGCAGCTGCGGTCGTCACCGCGGTCGGTGGATTGGATCTTCCGGCCATCGAGTGGCTTCTCCTCCCTCGCCGGCGCCGGCGGCGAACGTCGACGGGATCTGGAGCGTGCGGGAGGCGTGAGTGTAGGCGTCCGGGGCGGACGGGAGAACTCCGTCCCGCCCCATTTTGCCTCGAATCTTCGTGGTATTCCGCCGACGTTTTATGGTGAGCATGCCGCGTCGGCGCGCGCGATGTGGATCTCGAAGCGCTCGCGGGCAAGTGGTTTCCGTCCCGTGAAGGCGGGAGGCCAGGTGGGCGTCGCGATGCGGCCCTCAGCGGCGGGTACGCCCGAGGGCCGGGCCGAGCGCAGCCTCGATGACGTCGACGATCTTCTGCAGCGATCCGTCGGCGGTCGAGAGGTCCTCGGTCGCGGTGTCCCGAGCTCCGTCCACGACCGGATAGCAGTCGCGACCTCCGTCGGATCGGAACGCGAGCCGAAACCCGTCCCCGCCGTGGGTCCGCTCTCCGCCGAGAGCACACGGACGCCGCTCGCGCGCAGCTCGCGATCGATGGCGATCGATGCCGCCTGGAGGGCCGTCTTGCTCGACGCGTAGAGCGCGACGGGAGTGCTACAAGGGCGGAAACAGCCGCGCGCCGAGGGGCGCGCGCTCGGGAGGACCGAATGGCACTACGGGGAGGATGCGCATGCGGCGCGATCCGGTACGAGCTCCGCGACCGCCCGCTGATCGTGCACGTATGCCACTGCCGCGACTGCCAGCGTATCACGGGCAGCGCCTTCGTGATCAACAACTGGATCGAGGAGAAATGTGTCGCCGCGAGCGGCGCTGCGCCCAGGTCGTTCACGCTGCCCGGCGGCAGCGGGAAGCGGCACGACGTCTTGTTCTGCGATACGTGCGGCACCACCGTATGGAGCCGCTACCACATCGTCACGAGCCCTTGCCTGTTCGTCCGTGCCGGGACGCTCGACGATCCGAGCGCCGTCACGCCGGACGTCCACATCTTCACGCGGAGCAAGGTGCCGTGGCTCGCGCTCCCGAAGGGCGTGCCGGCGTTCGAGTCGATCTACAAGCTCGACGACGTGTGGTCGCGCGAGAGCCGGGAACGCCTGCGCCGGAACGCCGGATAGCGGCACGTCCCTCGTCGACGGACGGCGGCGCGGAGCGGGATCGTGTTCGAGGCGGCGGCCCCGATGCCAGTGACGCCGCCTTCATCGAACCCGACCTGCGCTCCGCCCGCGTCCGTCCCACTACGATTCCTTCACGCTTGCCGGTTCACTGCTGAATGAGCGTGTCCACGCCGATGACGTTCATTCGGCCGTTGGACACCGTGCGCGTATCGCCCGCGGTCATGCAATTCACGTTGATCGTCACCACGGACGACAGACCGCCGGCGGCCGTGAACACGCCCTCGAGCGAGACGCCTCCCTTCGCGGAGTTGCCACCGTTGTCTCCCACGAGCAACGTGTCTCCGGACCCGAATGTCCTGCGGTCGGCGCTGCGATCCTGTATGGATGGGCTTGACGAATTGTCTGGATTATCTGTACAATCTCCGCATGAGGGCGAGCATCAGGAAGAGGACGTACAACCTCGACGGTGACATGATTGAGCGCGTGCGCCGTCTCTACAATGCGAAGACAGACACCGAAGCCATCCAGAAGGCCCTGCGCAAGGCGATCGATGACCGGGAGATTGAGGACGCCCTCGACGCGTTGCTACGTACGGGGCGGTTCCGGACAGTCTACCGCTGAAGTACGTTCTCGACACCAACGTCTACCTCGAAGCGGCTCGCTCCGACGAGGCGCGGGCACAGTTCCTCGAGGCGTTCATTCCTCTGCTGCCCGCGACGTTCCTCTCCGCCGTCGTCGCCTGTGAACTCGCTGTCGACGCGACGGACCGTCGCACACGGGGCCTGGTGCGCCAGTTCCTGCTGCCGATGGAGCGCACTGGGCGCATCGTGAGCCCGGTATTCGACGATTGGATCGACGCGTCCGACGTAGTGAGCGCGATCGAGGAGCGCGACGGGGGCTGGCGGTCGAAGCTCCCCGCGCTACTCAATGACATTATGATCTCGCTCTGCGCGCGCAGGATCGGCGCAACGCTGATCACGTACAACGGCGAAGACTTCCGTCTCATCAGGCGTCACAGAGAATTCTCTCTCCGGGTGCTGGCTGGAGCGAGGCGCGAGAGTCGTCGCTGAGCAATGGGATCCTGCCAGCGGATCGCCTTCGCCATGGTCTTGTTGGTCACGTCGACACGTCGGGCTATCGCCGATGCGCTCATGCCAAGACTCTCTAGAAGGGCGGCGCGGCCAGCGATCGCCGGGTAGGTCCGCGCCAAGAGCGGCGGCCCAGCCAGCGGAATGCCGCGCGTGGCTCCGCACGCAACCACGCGATCCGTCGCATGACAGCGTCACCGAGCGCAACGCCAGAGTGAAACACGGCGTTGCGCGCGGAGAGCAGCCGTCGTGTCGAGGACGCGGGGCCGCCCCTCCCGCCTCGGGTCGACACGCAGGGTCACGACATGCGCGCCTTTCTCGGCGTCGTGGGCCGCGGCGCGCTCTGGAGCTCGTTCGTGATGGTCTTCCGCCTGCGCCGCATGCTGGAGTCTGCTGCACCAGGTCCGGCCCGCGGGCACCTCGAGGCTCGCGCGCCTGCTCGACGACCCCGACGCCTTCGCGGCCGCGTACCGCCGTGGAACTTCTGGCGCGACTTCCTGGCGCGCATTCCCGAGCACATGGCCGTCGGGCGCACCGCCGGCATGGGCTGGAGCGATCGGGGTACGCCCGCGGCGATCGCGCCGAGCGGCGATGGGCGTGTTCCCGCCCTGGCAGGTTGCGCGCGCCCGGCTAGCGAAACCGTCGCCGATCTGCTCGCATCCAAACCGTCATGAAGGCAATCGCCGTCTTTCCGGGCCGTCGCGAGGTGAAGCTGATCGAGCAGGAGCCCCCGACGCTCGGGGCGCCCACTGACGTGAGGCTCCGCATGCTCGACGTCGGCGTGTGCGGGACCGATCGCGAGATCTGCGCCTTCCAGTACGGCACCCCGCCGGCGGGGAGCGAGCACCTGGTCATCGGCCACGAGTCGCTGGGCGAGGTCGTCGAGGTCGGATCCGCCGTGTCACGGGTCAAGCCGGGAGACCTCGTGATCACCATGGTGCGCCGGCCGTGTCTGCACGAGGACTGCATGGCCTGCCGCGCCGGCCGGCAGGATTTCTGCTTCACCGGTGACTTCTCGGAGCGCGGCATCAAGCGCCTGCACGGCTTCATGACCGAGACCGTGGTCGACGACGAGCGCTACATGCACGTCGTCCCGCGGGCGCTGCGCGATGTGGCGGTGCTGGTCGAGCCGCTCACCATTGCCGAGAAGGCGCTGATCCAGGTGGGGCAGGTGCAGCAGCGGCTCCCCTGGGCCTGCGGGATCGATCCGCGCACGGAGCGCCGGTTCCGGCACCGTGCCGTCGTCCTTGGCGCCGGCCCCGTGGGGCTGCTCGGGGCGATGGCGCTCGTCGCGGCCGACTTCGACACCTCGGTCTACTCGCGCGAGCCGGCGCCGAACCCCAAGTCGGACCTGCTCGCCTCGATCGGCGCCCGCTACCTCTCCGCGCAGGAGACGTCGATCGAGCACCTCGCCGAGCAAATCGGCAACATCGACCTCGTCTACGAGGCCACGGGCGCGTCCTCGATCGCGTTCCAGATGATGGAGGTGATCGGCACGAACGGCATCTTCGTGTTCACGGGCGTGCCGGGGCGGAAGGCGCCGATCGAGGTCGACACCGACGTCATCATGCGGAACCTCGTGCTCAAGAACCAGGTCGTGTTCGGGACGGTGAACGCGGGCCAGGAGGCCTTCGAGACCGCCATCCGCGACCTCACGGTCTTCCAGCAGCGGTGGCCGGCGGCGGTGCACGCGCTCATCACCGGTCGCTACCCCGTCGAGGCGTATCGCGACCTCCTGGTCGGGCCGCCGCAGGGGATCAAGAACGTCCTCCGCTTCGCATAGCCGAGCCGAGTGGCTCGAAGCCGACGGCCTCGGCGGCTTAGCCTCCGGCACCGTCAGCGGGATCCGGACCCGGCGCTACCACGCGCTTCTCCTGACCGCGACGTCGCCGCCGGCCGGCCGCGTGGTGCTGGTGAACGGGTTCGAAGCGTGGCTCGAAGGCCCGAGCGGCACGTTCGCCCTCACCTCGCAGCGCTACGCGCCGGACGTGATTCATCCCGATGGCGCCGAGCGCATCGAGGCGTTCGAGCCCGATCCCTGGCCCTCCTGGGTGTTCGCGTTGCCCGACGGCACCCGGATCGAGCACGGTCTCCTCGTCCAGCCCGGACGGGCGGCGATCGCGCTCTACTGGCGCCTCGTCGACGGTCCGGGCGGCACGCTCGCCCTCCGGCCGCTGCTCTCCGGCCGCGACTACCACGCGCTCCACCACGAGAACCCGGCCTTCCACTTCGGGGCCGACGTTGTCGACGACCGGATCGTGTGGCGGCCATATCCCGGCCTGCCGGCGATCGTCGCCCGCTCGAACGGGAGGTACATCCACCAGCCCGACTGGTACCGCAATTTCCTCTACACGGAGGAGCGCGCCCGCGGTCTCGACCACGTCGAGGACCTCGGCTCACCCGGCACCTTCCGATGGGACCTCGGGCGCGGCGAGGCCGTCTGGACCCTCGCCGCCGAGGGACACGAGCCGCCGGAGGACCTCGACGCGCTCCGCGCCGCCGAGCTCGAGCGGCGCCGGCGATTTCCCACACGCCTCGACCGTGCTGCCGACGCGTACCTCGTGCGGCGGGGCAGGGGGAAGACGATCGTCGCCGGCTACCCGTGGTTCACCGACTGGGGGCGCGACACGTTCATCGCGCTGCGCGGCCTCTGCCTCGCGACCGGCCGGCTCGACGACGCCCGCGCCATCCTCCTCGAGTGGGCGGGCGCAGTCTCCGACGGCATGCTGCCGAACCGCTTCCCCGACCATGGCGAGGCGCCGGAGTTCAACGCCGTCGACGCCGCGCTGTGGTACGTGGTGGCCGTCCACGATTTTCTGCGCGTCGCTCAGGACGTTGCGCCGCGAGACCGGCGAGTGTTCGACGGCGCCGTCGAGGCGATCCTCGCGGGCTATGCCCGCGGCACCCGCTACGGCATCCACGTCGACGACGACGGCCTTCTCGCCGCAGGCGAGCCGGGCGTGCAGCTCACCTGGATGGACGCCAAGGTGGGCGACTGGGTGGTGACGCCGCGGATCGGCAAGCCGGTGGAGGTGCAGGCGCTCTGGCTGAATGCGCTGCGTATCGGGAGCGGCCTGTCCGAGCGCTGGGCCGAGCTCCATGCCAGGGGTCGGGCCGCGTTCGAGGCCCGGTTCTGGGACGAGACCCGCGGTTGCCTCCACGACGTGGTCGACGTCGACCACCGGCGCGGCAGCGTAGATTCCGCCTTCCGCCCGAACCAGATCTTCGCCGTTGGCGGCCTGCCGTTCCCCGTGCTCGAGGGAGAACGCGCCCGCCGCGTCGTCGACGCCGTCGAGGCGCGGCTGCTGACACCCATCGGCCTCCGCTCGCTCGCACCCGACGAGCCGGGGTACAGGCCCCGCTACGAGGGTGGGGTCCGCGAGCGCGACGGCGCGTACCATCAAGGGACGGTCTGGCCCTGGCTCATGGGTCCGTTCGTCGAGGCGTGGCTCCGCGTCCGCGGCGGCACCCCTCGCGCGAAGGCCGAGGCGCGCGCGCGCTTTCTCGATCCGCTGCTCGCCCATCTGGACGATGCGGGCGTCGGCCACCTGCCGGAGATCGCCGACGGTGACCCGCCGCACACGCCGCGCGGCTGCCCGTTCCAGGCGTGGTCCGTGGGCGAGGCGCTGCGCCTCGAGCGGGTCGTGCTCGCCGAGCGCTGACGCGACGCTCAGCGTTCGACACTGCGGCGGCGCGAAGCCTCGAGGAGCAGGTACAGCGCTCCTTGATCGCGGGGAGCTTCGGGTGTACACGTCATGTACACGGAGAAGCAACCGTGCGGACAATGGCGGTCCGACACAAGCACCTGAAGCTCGACCAAGGCAAGATCGACTTCGCGAAGCGCTACTTCGGCGTCGACTCGGAGCAGGAAGCAATCGAGCGGGCGCTCGCGCTCCTGGTGGATGACGAGCGCATCCGCCGGCGCCTGAGACCGCTCAAGGGAATCCTCAAGGGCGACGAGCGCCCATGGCCGTATCGGTAAGCCGCAAGATCCTGCTCGACACCAACGTCTTCATCGACTACCTGCGGCTCGGCTCGCACGCCGATTCGGTCTCCGGACGTGCGCATCAAGCCATCCGTTTTCTGTCCTCGGTGGTGCTCATGGAGCTACGTCTGGGCGCGGATACCGTTCCACGCCGTCGTGCGGTCGATCGGATCAAGGGCGCCTTTCCGGCCCAACGTCTGATCGCCCCCGCCCCCGATCTCTTCGACCGTGCCGGGGTCGTCTTCAGGGCCCTGCATGGCGACGGACGCGGGCTCCGCGACCGGCTGGGCGTCGTGAACGATCTGCTGATCGCGCTCACCGCGTGGCGCATCGGCGCCACGGTCGTCACTGCGAACGTCGACGAATTCACCCGGATCCGGCGCCATCTCCCGGGCTTGTCGGTCGCGCCGCCGTCGCCCTGACGGCATGCCGGAGGGCATGACGGCGACGGACGTGGGGGGAGTGACGACGATGCGCGAGCCGTTGTTCAAGGTGTCCAACCATCACACCGCGGCCTGCGTCGAGCCGCCTACCGTCGACGGGGACGCGGCGGGAGCGTACTTCGGCTACTTCGCCAACGAGTACGGCGAGCAGGCCATCTACACCTACGACTACGAGACCGGCGAGGCGACCATCAGGATGGGTGACGCGGGCTGGCACGAGGCCTACCGGGTGGCGGATGGCCGGGCGGAGGGGCTCGTGCTCACCAAGACCGAGGCGATGTGGCTGCGCGCCTGCTGGCTCGCCACGGGCGCGTTGAAGGATCGCCCGACGTCCGGCACCGGCGGGACTGGTCAAGGCTGAAAAGCCTTCGCGCCAGCGTCCGAAGCTTGCACCGGCCTTGACGGCGACGGTGATGCTCGCGGCAACGCCATGTTTCAGATTCCGGTTGCGGTCCGCGAGGCCCTCTCGCACGGGAGCGTCGTCCTTCGCACCAACCGGTGGACGGCACACGCCTCGCTGGCGCGGCGACCGTGGGCACCGCCACGTATCAGCCCCGGGCCGCGGAGGGCACGGTCCTCCATCGCGTCGTCCGCGACCACCTGGAAACGTTCTTGCGCGAGGTCGCCGACCGCACCGACGGCGGGGGCCTTCCCCGTTTCGTCGAGCGCGAGTTCCGGCAGTTCCTGACCTGCGGCGCGCTCGGCCGAGGCTTCGCGCGCGTGCGGTGCGACGACTGCGCCTACGAGCGCCTCGTGCCCTTCTCGTGCAAACGACGCGGCTTCTGTCCGAGTTGTGGCGGCCGCCGCATGGCGGAGCAGGCGGCACACTTGGTCGATCACGTCCTCCCGCACGTCCCGGTGCGCCAGTGGGTGCTCAGCCTGCCCCACCGCGTGCGCTACCTCCTCGCCTGGAACCACAAGCTCTGCCGCGCGGTCCTCGGCGTCGCCGTCCGCGCAGTGCTCGGTTTCTATCGGCACCGGGCCCGCCGTGCGGGCGTGCGCGGTGGCCGGAGCGGCGCGGTGACGGTGATCCAGCGCTTCGGGGGCGGCCTTCAATTGAACGTCCATTTCCACACCCTCCTTCTGGACGGCGTCTTCGCCGAGGGCGCCGATGGCGCGCTCCAGTTTCACGCGGCCGAGCCGCCGAGCGACGAGGAGGTGGCCCGGCTGCTCGCCACGATCTACCGCCGCGTGCGCCGCTTGCTTGCGCGCCGGGGGCTCGAGATGGATGACGCCCCCGATGTCGACCCGCTCGCCGAGGAGTCGCCCGCGCTCGCCGGCATCAGCAGCGCCTCTGTCCAGGGACGAATCGCGCTCGGGCCGCGCGCCGGCGCCCGCGTGTTCCGGCTCGGCCGCGAGACCGACGCCCCCTGGGTCACGTCCCGCGCGCCGTGCCAGGCATACCTCAAGGGCTTTGACCTTCACGCGAACATCACGGTGGCGGCCGACGACCGCGCCGGCGTCGAGCGCCTCTGTCGCTACGTGCTTCGCCCGCCGGTGGCGCAGGAGCGTCTCGCCCCGACGCCCGACGGCCTCGTCCTGGTCACCCTCAAGGCCGAATGGAACGACGGCACGACCCACCTGCTCTTCACGCCGGTCGAGTTGCTGGAGAAGCTCACCGCCTTGACCCCCCGTCCACGCATCAACCTGATCCTCTACCACGGCATCCTGGCCCCTCGGGCTCAGGCACGGGCGCGCGCCGTGGCCCACGGCGCGCCAGGCCCGCCACCCGGCGAACCCCCGGCTCCCGCCACAGAGAGGGCGGGCGCCGAGCCATCCCCTCCGACTGTCGACGTCTCTGCTACCGCGCCTCCCAAGGATACGCGCGATGCGAAGCAGCCGAATTCTCCCGAGAAACCGCGCGATTGGAGGTGGGCGGACTTGATGCGGCGGGTCTTCGCCCTTGACGTCCTGGCATGCCCGCGCTGCGGCGGCCGCATGTCTGTCATCGCCACAATCGAGGCCGCTGACGTGCTGCGCCAGATCCTGGGCCATCTCGGCCTTCCGACCGATCCGCCCGCACCTTTGCCGGCCCGTCCCCCTCCCTCGCTCTCCGATCTCTTCCCCGACACC
>Ga0209057_1000122_pt1 | contig 66362 bp, 69 predicted proteins | sample GraSoiAngelo_146_FD_185903 | JGI IMG/M metagenome (GOLD analysis project Ga0209057, IMG submission 185903) | Grasslands soil microbial communities from the Angelo Coastal Reserve, California, USA - 14_1009_05_30cm (SPAdes) (version 2) | ecosystem: Environmental > Terrestrial > Soil > Grasslands ...
GGCGCCGAAGTAGTGCACCCGGGTGCCCGGATACTTGGTGAGCACGGCATGGGCGACCGCCTGCATCAGATGCGTCTTGCCGAGTCCCGTGGCGCCGTAGATAAAGAGCGGATTGTACGTCTTGCCGGGTGCTTCCGCGACCGCGTGCGCGGCCGCGGCGGCGAGCTCGTTCGACTTCCCGATCACGAAGGTCTGGAACGTATACCGCTCGTTGAGCGGCGTGGTCGGGACGCCCGACTTGTCGAGGGTCGCCGGCTCGCGCGGCGCCACGAAGAAGTCCATCTGGGGTCGCTGCTGGCGATCCTCTTGCACCCGGAACACGATCGCCGTGGGCCGCCCGAACACCCGCTCGGCCGCGCGCGCCAGGACGCTGGCGTGCTTCGATTCGTTCCATTCGACGGCGAATTGGTCCGGGGCCCCGACGATCAGACGACCGTCGTCCAGCGCGATCGGCACCGCGGGCTCGAGCCACGTCCGCACGGTGGCGTCGGGGAGTTCGCGCCGCGCCTCGTCGAGGAGTCGCTTCCAAGCTTCTTTAGTAGACTGCTCCATCCGCGACTGACTAGGAGGTGGGACGTCCAGCAAGGGCGGCCCGAAACTACGCGCCGCTTGTGGAAAAGTCAACCTTGACCGCCGCGCCGGCGGCGGTGTACGTTTCCCGGCCTCACGAGAGGAATGCATGGGTCCGACGTATCGCCCGCGCAATCGGCGGCGCATCAACAAGCACGGATTTCGCGCGCGCATGAAAGACGTCTGGGGTCGCGCCGTCCTGTCCCGCCGGCGGAAGAAGGGGCGCAAGCGCCTCACCGTCCGCCTGCCGTCCAAACACCGGAGTCACTAACGAGAGAGCGGTTCCCGCGGCGCGTGCGCCTCGCGCGCGGCCCGGAGCTCGCTGCGTGCTGGGAACAAGGTCGCCGCTTGTACACCCCGCATCTCGACCTGGCGTGGCACCCGAGTCCGCTGGGCTACGCGCGGATGGCAATCGTGGTTCCCCGCTTTCAGTTCACCGCGGTGGCCCGCAACCGCCTGCGCCGACGCTTGAGAGAGATTCTCAGACGCTACCCCGTCGCCTCGCTCCCCGCCGTCGATCTCGTCGTACGCGCGAAGCGCGCCGCGTACGCCGCGCCGTTTGCGCGGCTGCGCGCCGAGGTGGCGGCGAGCGTGACACGCCTCACATGAATCTCCGGCGCTGGCCGCGGCGCGCCGTCATGACGCTCATTCGCGTCTACCAGCTGACGCTGGCGCATCTGGTGTTCACGCAGTGTCGCTTCGTGCCGTCGTGCTCCCGCTACACCTTCGAAGCGGTGGAACGCTACGGCGCGGTCAGGGGTGTGTGGCTCGGCGCCCGACGGATCCTGCGCTGTCACCCTCTGCACCCCGGCGGCTACGATCCGGTGCCGTAACTACTAGACGCACAGACGCGTAGACGCACAGAGGCTAAGGACCCAGTGGAACGACGCGTTATTCTGGCCGTGCTCCTGATGCTCATCGTGGCAGTCTTGCCGAGCATCCTCTTCCCGCCGAAGAAGCCGGACCGGCGGGCCGGTGCGCGGCCGGACAGCACGACGACGCCAGCAGCCGCGGCACCGGAGTCGGCTACTGCTCCGGTGCGACCGTCGGCGAGTCCGACTGTCCGCCCGTCCGCCAGCGCCCCCGCGGAAACAGTGTGGGTCACCTCTCCCCTGTATCGCCTCGGCTTCACCACGCGGGGCGGGGCCCTGGTGCGCGCGGAGCTGTTGGGCTACCGCTCGTTCGCCAAGGCGGATTCGGGACGACCCGTCCAACTGGTCCGGGAAGGGGTGCCGCTGCTGATCTATCGGCGCACCGGGGGCGGGGGGGGCGGCGGGGCCGGCGGGGGCGGCGACACGACGCGCGTGTCGGATTGGAGCCTGACGCCGAGCGCGACACAGGTGCAGGTGGGGTCGGAGGGTGCGACCCTCACGTTCACCGGCGCGAGAGACGGCGCGCGCCTGGCGCTCGAATACCGCTTCTTCCCGGCCGAGTATCGGTTCGCCGTGCGCGGGCGGATGGAGGGATTCGGTCCCGCCGGCGCTACGCTGCTGCTCGGGCTGGGGGATGGACTGCGCTCGGTCGAGGCCGACTCGATGGACGATTTCCGCCACTACGCCGTGGTCACGAAGGCGACGAAGACGCAGCGTACGGACTTCGGGTCGCTCAAGCCGGCGGAGCGCAAGATCCTCGACGGGCCGTTCGAGTGGGCCGGTGTCAAGTCGAAGTACTTTTTCATCGCCGCGCTCGTCGTGGAGGACAACCAGCCGCGGTTCGGCGCGGCGCTCGTCGAGGGCGGCCCACGCACCGTGTCGACGTCGTCGCTGTTCGGCCGCTCCACGGTGGCGACGCGGGCCGCCGTCGCCGTGACGCTGCCCGTGCCTCCCGCCGGGGGGTTCGACTACCAGCTGTACGTCGGGCCCCTCGAGTTCCGGCGTCTGTCGCAGCTCGGGCACGATCTGGACGATGCCAACCCGTACGGCGGGTTCCTGCAGCCCATCATCCAGCCCGTATCGGTGCTGGTCGTGAACATCCTGATCTGGATGCACGACCGGCTGACGCTCGCCTATGGCTGGGTGCTCATCATCTTCGGCATCCTGGTCCGGCTGCTTCTGTGGCCGCTCAATCAGCGCGCCATGGAGTCGAGCATCCGGATGCAGGCGGTCGCGCCGCTCTTGAAGCAGATCCAGGACCGCTACAAGAACGAGCCCGAGCGGCTGCAACGGGAGATGATGAAGCTCTACAAGGAGCACAACGTCAACCCGTTCGGCGGCTGCCTCCCGATGCTCCTGCCGATGCCGGTGTTGTTCGCGCTGTTCTTCGTGTTCGCGAACACGATCGAGTTTCGCGGCGTCCCGTTCCTCTGGCTTCCCGACCTGTCGCGCGCCGACCCTTACTACATCATCCCCATCGTGATGGGGCTCTCGATGTTCGTGCTCTCGAAGGTCGGGCAGATCGGGATGCCGCCGAACCCGCAGACGAAGATGATGCTGTACTTCATGCCGGCGTTCTTGACGCTCCTGTTCCTGAACTTCGCCTCGGGGTTGAACCTGTACTACGCCGTGAGCAACATTTTCAGCATCCCGCAACAGTATTTGATCGCGCAGCGCCGGCTGCGGGAGCAGGGGAAGCGAACCTGACCGCGAGGCGGGAAGCGGGAGGCGAGATGCGTGCTGTCTGATCCGATTGTCGCTCTCGCCACACCTCCGGGTCGCGCGGCCCTCGCGGTGATCCGCCTGTCGGGGCGCGGGGCGTTCACCGTCGCCGCGCGCGCCTTGCACCCGTTTCACCCCGACCCGCCCCGCACGGTCCGTCGCGTTCACGTCGTGCATCCCGCGACCGGCGTGCCGCTGGATGACGCGCTCGCGGCCTGTTTCCCCGGGCCCCGCTCCTACACCGGCGAGGACCTGGTCGAGCTCTCGACCCACGGTGGGCTGCTCGTCCCCGCGACGGCGGTCGCGGCGCTGGTGGCCGCCGGAGCGCGGCCGGCCCGACCGGGGGAGTTCACGCGCCGGGCGGTGGTGAACGGCAAGCTCGACCTGCTCCAGGCCGAGGCGACCGCCGATTTGATCGACGCCGGTGCGCCGGCCCAGGCCCGCCGCGCGCTGCAGCATCTCGACCGCGGGCTCTCGACGCGGCTCGACGAGCTCCGCACGGAGCTGCTCGAGCTCGAGGCCCTGATCGCCTACGAGATCGACTTCCCCGACGAGGACGAAGGCCCGGTGGCGCCGGAGCGCGTCGTGCGCGCGTGGCGGGCGGCGCGCGACCGGATTGCCCGACTCCTGGACACGGCGCCCGAGGGAGAGCGCCTGCGGGAAGGCGCGCTGCTCGTCATCGCGGGACGCCCCAACGCGGGGAAGTCGTCGCTCTTCAACGCGCTGCTCGGCACGGAGCGCGCCATCGTGACGGAGGTCCCGGGCACGACGCGCGATGCCGTCGAGGCGCATGCGGTGCTCGAGGGCTTTCCCTTCCGGCTCGTGGACACGGCGGGGCTGCGGGAGAGCGCCGATCGGGTCGAGCGGCTGGGCATCGAGGTGAGCCGCAAGTATCTCGCGGCGGCGGATCTGGTGCTCTTCTGTCGGGATGCGGGATGCGAGATGCGGGATCCGGGGTCCCAGGAATTTCTGGCATCGTGCCGCGCACCGGTCATCGACGTGGTGACGAAGATCGACCTGACCGCCCGTCCGCCCGACCGCCTGGGGGTGTCGGTGGTGACTGGGGAAGGCCTCGCGGACCTGCGTCGCAGGCTCGCGGAAGTGGCGTACGGTCGGCTGCTGGCGCTCGGTGACGTGGAGCCGGTGGTGACGCGCGCCCGCCACCGCGGCGCGCTGGAGCGCGCCCTCGAGGAGGTCGACGCCTTCCACACGGCTCGGGAGAGCGGCCTGGACGCGGCTGTCGCGGCGACGCACCTGCGCGCCGCCGTAGGAGCGCTCGACGACCTGATCGGCGTCGTGACCCCCGACGACGTCCTCGATCGCGTGTTTGCGAGCTTTTGCGTGGGGAAGTGAGCCCGTCGGCACGCTGCTTGCTGATCCACCCAATCGGCGGCATGTTTTCCATTTCCCGTTGCTGCGAGGCGCCCGTGTCACTTGTCAGGTCGATTCCACGACTTGCCACCGTTGGATTGGTGGCAACAGCCGCGTGTGCGTACGACGCGCGCATGCCATCTCAACCCACCGAGCCGGCAGCGGCCGCTCGGGGTCCGCAGTTCGCCTCCGTTGCAACGCGTGGCGGTACGGCGGCCAGCCACCGTCACATCGTCTCCTTCAAGGGTTCGGTACCGGCGGATTTCGCCGCGCAGGTGGCGGCACTGGGCGGGAAGGTCCTGTGGGTTTCGCCCGGCTCCGGCCTCGCCGCGGTGAGGGGGCTCCAGGGATCCGCCGCCGCGAAGCTCGCCGGAAAGCAGGGCATTCAGGCGGTGGAAGCCGACGCCCTGTTGGCTCTGGATGTGCCGCGCCTGGCCATGGACGCGACGGCTGAGGGCGGCGGCGTGGCGAGCAATGCAGCACCCGCGGCGGCGGTGCGCTACTCGCGCCAGTGGAACATGCGGGCGGTACAAGCCGACGTGGCCTGGTCGCACGGGTTCCTCGGCTCCGACGCGGTGTCGATCTTCATGCTCGATAGTGGGATTGACTACCTCCACGCCGATCTCCTCGGGCGCGTGGACTTGACCCGCTCGGTCGATCTGCTCGACACGTTGTACGTTCCGGTCGTCAACGCAAACGGAGACACAGTGATTGTGCGCTTCGTCGAGGCGGACACTGTGAGACACTACTTCCCTGACCGGTTGCCCTTCACCGACCTGTTCTTCCACGGCACGCACACCGCCGCGACCGTGAGCAGCAACGCGGCGCGCACGGCGGGCGTAACATCACGCACCAAGCTCGTGGCCGTGAAGGTCTGCGCCTACATCAACGACTGTCCTTTCAGCTCGATTCTCAACGGCGTGATCTACGCCGCCGACAACGGCGCCGATGTGATCAACCTGAGCGTGGGCGGCGCGTTCACAAAGGCGGGCAACGGGCGCTTCGTGGGACTGATCAACAAGGTCTTCAACTACGCGCGGAGCAAGGGCGTGACGACCGTGGTCTCGGCGGGCAACGAGGGGATCGACCTCGACCACAACGGGAACACGTACCAAACGTTCTGTGACACGCCGGCGGTGATTTGCGTCGCGGCCACCGGTCCGACGACCGACGCCACCGGGCTTACGATTGCGAGCGGTCCGTGGACGGATGTGGACGCGCCGGCGTTCTACACGAACTTCGGACGCAGCGCCATCGACGTGGCCGCTCCGGGCGGCAACGGCTCCTTCGGCCCCGATCTTTCGCCACCGGCAAGCAGAGATGTCTTCGTGTGGGCTGCCTGCAGCCAGACCTCCCTGTATCTGCACGAGGTGTTCGGCTTCTTCTGCAATCCGATCAATATCGTCGGTGCACGGGGCACCAGCATGTCCGCCCCCCACGTGGCCGGCACCGCGGCGCTGCTCGTGTCGATCCTCGGCCGCAATCCGAGCCAGATCAAAGCGCGCATCCAGCAGACGGCCGACAATGTGGCCGGCAACGGCACGACGCCGTTCTACGGCAAGGGCCGACTCAATGTGGCACGCGCGATCGGTGCCATCCCGTGACCCAGTAGCCTAGATTTCATTCTCTGCGAGGGCGGCGGCCGCCTCCAGTCGGGACCGCCGCCCGACTTTTTCCACCCCGGAGGATACGAGCGGATGGACGTCCCGGCGGGTACGGCTCCTCCCCCCGCGATGCGATCTCCCGAACGCTGGCTTACGGTCCTGCGGATCGCCCTGGGCGTGTGGTTCGGGAAGGCCATCTTCACCAAGCTGAGCGTCACGATCGTCTGGGGCTTCCTGCCCGTGCCCACCGTATCGGATCGCTGGCTGCACGTCATGCCGCTCCTCGTCACGAAGTACGCGGAGGGCAACCCCGTCGGCTTTTTCCGAGAATTCCTGCTGAACACCGTCGTCCCGAACAGTCATCTGTACGCCCAGCTGACGGCGTTTGGCGAAGCAGCGGTCGGCCTGGGGCTCGTGTTCGGGTGCTGCACGACGCTCGCGGCGGCGATTGGATTGGTGCTCGTCGTGAACTACGGGCTCGCGGTGCAATGGCAGGGCTCCGCACAGCAGGGGTTCCACTACATGCTGATCACCACCCTGGTGGTGATTCTCGGCGCCCGCGCGGGGCGGACGTGGGGCGTGGATGGGTGGGTGCGGGCCCACCGCCCCGGCTGGTGGCTGGCGCGCGTGCCCCTCGGCTAGGGTATGTACAGCAGGTCGTTCGGCCGCTCGCCCACCGGGATGGCCGCAATCACCTTGTGGCTCCTGGTATCGATCACCGAGACCTGATCCGACCGTCCATCGGCCGTGTAGAGCCATCGTCCGTCGGGCGACAGCGCAATCCCCCACGGCCGCCGCCCCACCACAATGGAATCGATCACCGTCCGGCGAGCGACGTCCACCACGCTCACGCTCGCGGCGGCCCCCTCCGTGAGATACGCGAGCCGCCCGTCAGGACTGAACGCGATACGAACCGGCTTGGTCTTCCCGTCGCGGATCGGGAACTGGGCGATCACGCTGTCGCTGGCGACGTCGATGATGGTGACGTTGCCCCCCGCCTCGGCCGACACCCAGACGCGGGCGCCGTCGGGGGTGAAGGCGACGGTGCGGGGGTTGTCGCCCACGTGCAGCGTGTGCAGCAGGCGCCCCGTCTTGGCGTCGAGCACGGACACGGTGTTGTTCGTCTCTGCGGTGACGTAGAGCTTGGTGCCGTCGCGCGTGATCGCCACGCCTTCGGGCTCGACGCCTACAGCCGTCGAGAACAGGGTTTTGCCGCTCGCGAGGTCGATCGCCGACGCGTGCGCGATCTCCTCGTTCGACACGTAGGCGACCCTGCCGTCGGGGCTCAGCGCCACCAGCTCGGGGTCGCGGTTCGCTGGGATCGTGCGCGTCATCGTGCCACTCGCCACGTCCACGACACCGAGGGCGTCGTCCTGCCCCAGGGCGACGTACACGGTCCGCTTGTCCGGGCTCAGCGCCATGCCCCGGGGGCGCTTGCCCACCGGGATCGTGGCGACGACGGCGTTGGTGCGCGGCGAGACGACGGAGATGGTGTTGGGGATTTCGTTGGTCACGTAGAGCAGCGGCTCGCGGGAGCTCGCGCCGAGGGCGCTCATGAGGCCGAGCGATGCGGCCCAAGCGGCGGCGCGCCGCCGGCGAGTCGTCATGGTCACAGGGGTGCCGGGTCAGTCGTTGAAGATCGCCTGGTCGACGTGCAGCGCCTTGTCGAGGCCGCGGATGCGGTCGCGTCCCCGGATGCCCTTGAGGATCGCGCCCGTCAGGTCGGCGCCGGTCACGTCGGCATCCGTGAGATCGGCGCCGGTCAAGTCGGCGCGGACAAGCAGTGCTTTGCGCAGGTTCGCCCCGGTGAAGTCCGCGCCGCTGAAATCAACACCGCTGGCATCGACGCGCATGATACCCATCGACTGGTTGCCGGGATCCGCGCCCAGGTTGGCCTTGACGAATCTCGCGCGCTGCGCCTTGGCGTTGCTCATCGGCCCGATCAGGCGGGCGCCGGAGAGGTCTGCGTCGGAGAGGTCCGCGCCGTAGAGAATGACGGCGAAGACACTGGCGTCGCGCAGGACGGCGCGTCGCAAGTCGACGCGATAGGCCACGGCGACGTCCAGGTTCGCGCCGGTGAAGTCGGCCTCGGTCGCGACAGCGTCGGTGAGCGTGGCGGACGAGAGCTGCGCCCGCGCCAGATTGGCGCGCTCCAAGCGACACTTCGTGAGGTTGGCGCGCTTGAAATCGACCCCCGACAAATTGAGTCCGGCCAGGTCCTGGCCGGTAAAATCGGCGGGCTGCTGGGGGGTTGCGCGCTCGAGCGCCGCGAGCACCTGCTCGCGGGTGAGACGAGCCTGCGCGTGGCCGGGGTCGGGAGCGGCGGTCGCCGCCATGAAGGCGACGAGCACGCCCGACAGCCTCCCGACTCGGCCGATCACGGACTCGTGTTCTTGCTCTGCAGGTCGGAGAGCCGGTGCGGCCGTCCGGGCTTGAGCCAGCCGTCGCTCCGGGCCTTCACGTACAGGTACACCTCTTGGATGGCCGCGGAGTCGAGCAGCACGTTCCACGCCGGCATGCCCTTCGCCGGCCGGCCGTTCCACGCGGTGTAAAAGAAGCTGTCCCGCGGGAAGTTCGCGCCGGTGGGGCTCACGGCCCAGCGCAAATCGGGCGCGGTCGGAAGGATGGGGCGCATCGCGTCCTCGCCGTGACAGCGGTAGCAGTAGACATGCCACCACTTCCATCCCTGGTAGATGGAGTCCGACACGAGCAGGCTGTCACGCACCGTGTCCCGCGGCGCGGCAACTGCTTGGGCCGCCGCCCCCCCCCGCGCCGGCCGTGGGCTCCACGCCATGACGGCCGCAGCCGTGATCCAGGCGCCGATCAGGCCGCCCCGCACGAAATGCTTCGTCCTCACGTCCCGTCCCCCTCGTTGGTGCTGCGGTTCCCGCCGGCGAGCGCCGCTACGGGTGCGGCTCGAGCATGGGCACGTTGTACTGCCGCAGGATCTCGGTGATCTCGCCGTGCCGGCGGTCGATCACCGAATCGAGCGTGGCCTTGAGCGCCTTGTCGCGATGCCGCACGGCCATCGCCATGTCGAATGCGAATCGCATCCCCGAGACGGCGTCGGTGTCCGGCAACGCGACCATGGTGAGCGGGACGGACTCGCGCTTGACCCAATACCCCGCCAGGGGTCCCCACATCACGGCCACGTCGATCGAATCTCGCGCCACCGCGTGCACGATGTCTTCGGGGTGGTCGGCTTTGGGATCGGGATTGAGGAAGTTCCCGAACCCGACCAGGCCCACGATGCCGCGGGCGCCCAGCGCGTGCGCCGGCGGCGTGTTGGTGTAGTCGTAGCCGATGATGTTCACGCCGATCTTGAGGCGCTTCAAGACCGTGTCGTCGAGCGAGCGCACCGCGAGGCCGCGATCGGCGCGGTACACGAAGTAGTAGGTGGAGCGGTAATAGGGCTTCGTCGTCGCCACGGGGTCGAGGCCCACCGGGGCCTGGATCATCACGTCGCAGAATCCGCCGAGGATGGAGTTTCGCAGGACGCCACGGCGGCTGGGCCACCAGTAGTTGATGACCGTCGCGTTGAGATCTCGCGCGACGAGGTGGGCGATCTTGTTCTCGAATCCCTCCTCCTGATTGTTGGAGAAGGGCAGGTCGTAGGGATCGGCGCAGACCCGGAGGTCCGAGGGCGCCCGGGTCTGCGCACTGGCCATGAGGGCCACGCTGGCGGAGGCGACGAGTAACGCCCCCGCGAGCTTACTCCGTATGGAATGCATGCATGCTCCGTGCGGGTCCGTCAGAAGGTGAGCGCGGTGCCCAAGTACTACACCCGGTGCCGGAGCGCGTTCGCTCCGGCACCGGGTGCTCGACGCATCTGCCGACTGCGATTCGTGATACGCTTCGACTGCTTACAACCCGAACACGAGCAGCGTGCCGCCCGCGTTGCTGATGTTGATGTAGTCCCCGAAGGCGCCGATCGCGCCGAGCGCGGCGGTCGGGTCCTCGGGGCCGATGCCGAGTGCTACACCGGCTCCGGCCCAGCCACCGACTCCGGAGAGCACGGCGACGTACTGCTTGCCGTCGGGACCCAGATACGTCATCGGGTTGCCGATGATCCCCGAGGGTGCCTTAAACTTCCACAGGAGCGTGCCGGTCGTAGCGTCGACCGCCTTGAGCCAGCCTTCCATCGTGCCGTAGAACACGATGCCCGAGGCCGTGGCGAGCGCGCCGCCGTAGGCCGCCAGGTTCTCCTTGACTTCCCACTTGACCTTGCCGACCGTCGGATCCCACGCGATGAACCGGCCACGGTTACCGCCCGGGCCAGGGAACATGCGCACGATCGCGCCGACGTACGGCTGGCCGGCCGAGTACTTCACCTCTACGCCCTCGTAGTCCATGCAGATGTTGTTCGTGGGGACGTAGAAGAGCTTGGTCTGCGGTGAGAACGCGGAAGGCTGCTGATCCTTGAAGCCGATCGCGGCGGGACAGATACCCTCGGTGTTCTTCTTCGAGGTCGTCCCATACTGCGCATTGCGGACCGGGAGGCCCGTCGAGAGATCGATCTTGGACGCCCAGTTGACCGGGCCGTAGGGCTCAGCCACGAGCACCTTGCCGTTCGTCCGATCGAGCGTGTAGCCGAAGCCGTTGCGGTCGAAGTGCACCAGCGCCTTCACCGGCTTCGCGCCGATCGTCAGGTCGACGAGGACGTTCTCGTTCACGCCATCGTAGTCCCACTCATCGTGCGGCGTCATCTGGTACGCCCACTTCGCCTCCCCGTTGTCGGGATTGCGGGCGAAGATCGTCATCGACCACTTGTTGTCGCCGGGCCGTTGATCGGGGTTCCACGTCCCCGGGTTGCCCGAGCTGTAGTAGAACAGGTTCAGCTGCGGATCATAGGAATACCAACCCCACGTGGTCCCGCCGCCATGCTGCCACTCGTCGCCCTGCCAGGTGCTGACGCCGAGGTCCTTGCCGCGGTGCGACGCATAGTTCGGGTTGGCGTCGCCGACGATCTTCACGTCGGCGTCCGGGCCCGTCGAATACGCGCGCCACACCTCCTTGCCGCTGTTCACGTCGTACGCCGTCACGCGACCGCGCACGCCGAACTCACCACCCGAGATGCCCGCGATCACGATGTCCTTGATCACGATCGGCGCATTCGTCATGGTCGAGCCGGTCTTGTAATCGGCGTTCGGCACGCGCCACAGCTGCTTGCCCGTCTTCGCATCCAGCGCCAGCAGATCGCCGGCGAGCAGCTCGATGAACAGCTTGCCGCTCGGATGGTAGGCGAGGCCGCGGTTCACCAGATCGCAACAGGCGATCGGCTTGGCCTCGGCCGGCTGGCTCGGGGTGTGCTTCCAGATCATCGGTGCGCCGTCCTTGGTCAGGTCGAGCGCAAACACGATGTTCGGGAACGCGCTGTGAACGTACATCACGGTGCCGATCACCAGCGGGTTCCCCTCATGGCCGTTCAGGACGCCGGTCGAGAACGTCCAGGCGGCCTTGAGGTTCTTCACGTTCGCCTTGTTGATCTGGGTAAGCGGGCTGTAACGCTGCAGGTCGTACGTCCGACCCGTCATCGTCCACTCGCCCGCACCCTGGGCGACGGCGGACGCCGTGACGAGCACCATCAGGCTCGCCGCGAGTCCACCGGACCACAGTTTGAAGCGGTTCATAGCTGACCTCATGTTGAGGATGAGGGTGTGAAAAAAAGGCCTACAAATCTCTTGCCCGTCAGAGCCCCGAGACCCGCACGATGTCCGGGGGCCCGCGTTCCCGACAGGCGACAACCATCGTCCACTCCTCCACACCGGGACTGCTTCTTGGGGATAGAGGTTATATCCCCGAGGCCAGCGACTGTCAATCAGGCTGGAACAGGCCGGCTTTCAGCTTGGAACGGCGGCGCTGTCGCGCCACACCCGGGCGCCGCCCACGCTGAACCCTCCTTCATATACGAAGCCCCCGGCGCCTACCGCTCCCCGGACCCGCTCCGCCAGGGCCTGGGCGGTACCCCGGTCGCCCACGATGCCGTACACCGCCGGCCCCCACGAACTCTGCCCTACGCCCACCGCGCCCCACGCCCGCAGCCGCTCGACCAACTCGCCCGTCTCCCCCGGCGCGAACACCCCCCCCTGCACGGGCGCGAACCAGCCGCCCGTGATGCGCTGGACTTCGCCCAGCGCGGCCCCAAACCCCGCCAGGTCGGCCTCGGCGAGCGCCGGAAGGAGCTGCATCAGCACGAGGTGCGCGACTCGCTCGACATCGCGCGCGCCGGGGGTCGGCAGCCGGGCGAACGCCGCCGCCTCGTCGTCGCCCGCGAGCCCGGGCTTCCCCCGCGGCACCACGACGACGCAGCGCCATGCGTCGGGAAACGGGAGCCGCGCCAACAGCGGGGCGACGCGCTCGCCGCCCGCCGCCCGTCCGCCTTCCAGCACGAAGCCCCCGTACGCGAACGTCCACGTGCCGACGCCCGAGCGGCGCCCGCGGTCCACCGCGTGCGCCAACGACATCACGTCGGTCGGCAAACCGCACAACTCGGCGCTCGCGCGCGCCACGGCGAGCGCGAGCTGCGTACCCGAGCCGAGCCCCGCGTGCGGAGGAATGGACCGATGCAGGCAGAAGTGCAGGCGCAGGTCCAGCCCGTGGTGTCGCGCGAATCGGCGGGCGAACTCGAGCGCGCGGGCCGCGTCGGGCCCTTCGGCCTTGAGCGCAGCGGCCCGGCGGGCCTCGAGCAGGAGCGATGGAGCGGGTACCGCCGCGCCGATCCCGCCGAAGCGCCGCCCCAGGTCGCCCCGCAAGTCGAGCACGCCGAAATGCAGCCGCGCCGGCGCCTCGACGAACACCGCTTCGCTCATGCGTGAGCGGCCTCGCGGGCGCGGACATAGTCGTTGAGCAGCGCCATCGCTTCCAGCTCACGTGGCCCGGCGGTCTTGTCCACGATCACCTGGAGTCGCGCAAACTCCGCGCGGATCTGGTCCGCGGGAAGGAGGTGGGTGCGGGTCGCGAGGATTGCGGCCTCGAGCACCGCGTGGCGGGCGCGGTTGAAGCCCAGGAACTCGCGCCGCATGCCGCGGTGCACCACGCGGGTCACGATCCGCGCCCGGGGCGGGCTTGCGTCCAGCGTGCGCACTTCGACCTCGCGCCAGGAGCAGGCCGCTTCGAGGATGACGCCGCGCACCACGGCCGCGGGTACCGCCGGAAACTGAACGTTCCCGATCGCTCCCTGCGCGAACAGCATCACGTCATCGGTGAGGTTGACCACGGCGACCCGCGTCGCCTCGAGGTTCTTGAACGTCGTGGTTTCGAGGAACGGCTTGATCACGATCTCTTCTTCTCCCCACTCGACGCCCATGGGGGCGAAGTTGGTCGACCCGCGGGCGTCCATCGTCGTGAGCACGGATTCGATGATCATCGGGCCAGCTCGACCGGACGCTCCGCGATGGCCGCTCCGTCGGCCCGGCGCGGCAGATCCTCGATCGGCATAGCCGCGCCGTGCAGGAAACGGTCGATCAGGACGTAGCCGTACTCGGTAAGCACGGACTCGGGGTGAAATTGCAGCCCGATCACTGGATCGCGCACATGCTCCACCGCCATGATCTCCCCGTCCTCGGCGCTGGCGGTGACGCGCAGGTCGGCGGGAAGCCCCGAGCGGGAAATGGCGAGCGAGTGGTAGCGCGCCGCCGGGAACGGGCTCGGGAGCCCCGCGAACAGGCCAGTCCCGTCGTGGTGGATGCCGGACGCTTTGCCGTGCATCGGACGGCGGGCGCGCACGATCCCGGCCCCGTACGCGGCGCCGATGCACTGGTGCCCCAGGCACACGCCGAGGATGGGCGTGCGCTGCCCGAAGCGGCGGACGACGTCGGTCGAAATCCCCGCCTCCCCCGGCGTGCACGGTCCGGGGGAGATGATGATATGCGATGGCCGCGACGCCTCGATTGCCTGGAGCGTCGTGGCGTCGTGGCGTCGTACGACGGGTTGTTCTCCCAGCTCGCGCACGTAGCGGGCCAGGTTGTAGACGAACGAGTCGTAGTTGTCGATCAACAGGATCATGGGACTAGAGCGGCGATGAGTCCGCCGGCCTTGTCGAGCGTCTCGCGGTATTCCTGCTCCGGGTCGGAATCGGCCACGATGCCGCCGCCGACCTGGAAGTACACGTCGCGGCCGAGCACGAGACAGGTGCGGATCACGATGCTCGTGTCCAGCGCGCCCGAAAGGGAGAGATAGCCGATGGAGCCGCAGTATGCGGCGCGCTGCGTGGGCTCGAGCTCCGCGATGATCTGCATCGCGCGGACTTTGGGGGCACCGGTGATCGAGCCGCCGGGGAACGCCGCCCGCAACAGGTCCACCGCGTCGCGCTCCGGCGCGAGCTCGCCTACGACGGTGGAGACGAGGTGGTGGACCGTGGCGTAGTGCTCGATGGCGAACAGCTCGGGCACGCGCACGGTTCCGGCGCGGCACACGCGCGACAGGTCGTTCCGGAGGAGATCCACGATCATCACGTTCTCGGCCCGGTCCTTGTCGCTCTCCACGAGCGCGCGCGCGAGCGCCGCGTCGTGCTCCGGGGAGAGCCCCCGGGGACGGGTTCCCTTGATCGGTCGCGTCTCGACCCGGCCGCCCGGTTCTGCCCGCAGGAAGCGCTCGGGGGACGAGCTCGCCACCACCACGTTCCCGAAGTCGAGGTAGGCGGAGAAGGGCGCCGGATTGCGGTGGCGCAGCCGGCGGTACAAGTCGAGCGGCGTGCCGGCGAGCGGGGCTTCGAGCCGCTGCGACAGGTTTGCTTGGAAGATGTCGCCGGCGTAGACGTACTCGATGACGCGCGCGACGGCGTCGAGGTAGCCCTCGCGCGTGAAATTCGATCGGACGCCGGGGATACCGGGCACCGGATACGATGGAGCGGCAGAGCGTCGAGCCGGGCGCGGGGGGGCTCCCGGAGCGACTGCGTCTTTTTGTCGCGCAGGGAGCCCCCCCACGCCCGGCCGGGCCAGCCGATCCTTCAGGACAGCGAGCCGGTGGGCCGCGCGGCGCTCTTGGGCCATTCCCCGCTCCGGAATCCCCGTCGAGATCACCCAGGCGCGTCCCGCCGCGTGGTCCCACGCGATCACCCAGTCATATAGACCGAGCAGCAGGTCGGGCACGGCCAGGTCGTCGTAGCGCGGCCGCGGGACGCGCTCGAGCATCATGCCCCAGTCGTACCCGACGTAACCCGCGGCGCCGCCCTGGAACGGCGGGAGCTCCGCCACCGGCGCGGCTCCGTGTGTCGCCACGAGCGTCCCGACGTGTGCCAGCGGGTCCCCGGCGACGCGGACCCACTTCCCCTCCACGAGCTGCTGGGTGAGCAGCCCCTTCGAGCGCACCGCCGTGACGGGATCGGCCGCGAGGAACGAGTAGCGCCCCAGATGCTCCGGATCGATCGCGCTGTCGAGGAATAGAAGAAAAGGCATGCCCTGAAAGCGCGCGCACGTCTCGAGCGGGTCCGGGGCGGGCACGAGCTCGTGGACCAGCGGCGATGGGGCGCTCACCCGCTCCCCTTGGCGCGCCGGGCGCGCGAGCGGGCGCGCGCCGACCGTTGCGTCAGCCTCACATGTTCGGGCCCGCGGTCGTCCGGCGGCGTGAGGTAGCCCCACTGCAGCGCGCCCTCCTGTCGGTACGTCTTCCCCAGAGTGATGGCGAGCTTCGCCTTCATGAGCTCGCGCCCGAGGTAGAACGCGTGGCTCGCTTCGTCCACGCCGAGCTGGGCGAAGATCTCGTGGATGTCCGTGCCCCGCACGAACCGCTCGCTATTGAACACGGTGATCGTGTCGCGGTCGGTGAAGATGCGGAAGTTCGGGTCCGTGACGGCGCGCTGCAGCTCCCGCAGCTCGGCTTCGGCGTAGGCGAGGACGCCCGCGTCCTTCACGGTCAGGAGCCGGTCGTCGACGCCTTTGGGGAGCGCGTTGTGAGTGACTGCGTGGTACATGAGCCGCCGGGCGATGTCGATCTCCCGCACGGCGCCCCGCGCCCAGGGAATCACTTCGGTCGTGAGCACGGCGCGCACGCCGAGTTCCTGGCCGACGGCGAGGAGCAGGGCGTTGACGCCCGTCGTGTCGGCGGCGGTGAGCTCGGTGATGTTGCCGACCCCCATGAAGAGCGGCGCGGCGGGGTAGCGCCGGTGCGTCTCCGCGTATCGCTCGAGCGAGCGCATGAACCCGAACCCGATCGGCTCGATGACCGGATCGATGAGGTACGACACGCCCCACTGCTCGAGCGCGGCGACGCTCGGCTCCAGCGTTTCGAGCCCCTGGCCAAAATCGGGGATCACGACGACGCGCGTCTTGCTGCCGGCCAGCTCGCGCGCCACCTCGCGGTTGGAGGCGTTGACGCTCAGGACCAGCTCGGCGCCCGCCCCAACGGCCGTGCGGATCTCGTCGGGGTCGAACGAGTCGATGCTCACCCGCATCCCCTCGCCCACGAGCTCGCGCACCACATCGCCAAGGCCGGGGAATTCGCGTCCGGGTGTGCAGCCGATGTCGATCACATCGGCACCGCTCGTGCGATAGTGCTGCGCCTCCCGGCGGATCGCGTCACGCGCGAGACGTGGCGCGTTGTTCACCTCGGCGACGATCTCGATGTCGTAGGCCCCATAGTCGCGGGCCAGGGCGGCGCGCCCGAAGTATTCCGGGATCTGCCGCAGGTCCTTCGGCCCCTTCTCGACCGGGACTCCCACCCGCTGCGCGATCACCGTGGGGTCGCCCTCGCACAGCCCCGGGAGGAGCACGAGGTCCGTACCGGCCGGGACCTGAAGGAACCGGGCGATCCACGCGGTCGTCATCAAGGCGGCGACGGTGATCTTCATGACCGCCACCTCCCACGCGAACGCCGGACCCATCTCGGTGATGGTCCGGCGCAGCGCGGGCTCGGCGAGCTTCCCCGTGACGAACAACACGCGACGCGGCGCGCGCACCGCCGCACCGGCCGTCACCGCGGGTCGCCCGAGCGCACGAACTTGTTCGGCGTCCCTTCGAGCGCACCACCTTTCGGGCGCCACAAGACCGTCTCGTCGATCTTGCGTGCGAGCTCGAAGTCCTTGTCGGTGATGCCGCCCGCCGCGTGGTTCTGCAGCTTCACGATCACGCGCCCCCAGGTCACCGAGAGGTCGGGGTGATGGTAGGCCGCTTCAGCGACGTAGCCGATCGCGTTCACGAGCATCAGCGTGGTGGGCCAGCCGTCCGTCTTGTAGTTCCGCCGGATCCAGCCGTCCTCGTACCACCAGCCCGGGAAATCCTTCAGCTTCGCCTCGATCTGCGCGTCGGAGTAGGTCGGTTCTTTCGCTGCCATGACGGTCTCCTTATCGAAGGGCTAGACCACGCCTCCGCCATTGATCAGCAGCATCTGGCCGGTCACATAGGCGGCGGCGTCGGAGGCGAGGTAGACGGCGGCGTAGGCGATGTCCTCCGGCGTGCCCCAGCGGGCAAGCGGGATCTTCGCGGAGATGCGCTGCTTCACAGCCGGGTCGAGCTCGCTGCCGTAGGCGGTCTCGATCCAGCCGGGGCCGAGCACGTTCACCCGGATGCGCGGCGCCACGGAGTGCGCGAGCGCCCGACTGAAGGAGTACACGCCGCCCTTCGCGGCGCAGAACACCTGGGCGTATTCACTCTTGATCCCGCCGCCGAGCACGTGGTCCCACGACATGTTGAGGATGACGCCCCCCGAGGCGGGAGGCTGCGCGTCCATGAGCTCGACTGCCTTCCAGGAGGCGAGGACCGTACCGCGCAGATCCACGGCGAGAAGCCGATCGAGCTTCTCGATGCGGGAGAGCCGCGCGGCGTCGCCGGTGAGGATGTCCGCTCCCGCGTTGTTCACCCACACGTCCACATGTCCGAACGTGCGGCGCAGGGTGTCCGCGAGCGCGTCCAGGTCGCCCTGCTCGGCGACGTCGGCGCGGATCGCCTCCGCGCGCCGGCCGGTGGCCCGGGCGGCTTCGGCGGTCTCGTCTGCGCCGTGCCGGTTCGCGCGGTACGTGAGCGCCACGTCCGCCCCCGCTGCTGCATAGGCGAGGGCGATCGCGCGTCCGATGCCGCTGGACGCGCCGGTGATGAGCGCCACCTTCCCGTCCAGCGACAGCACGCCCGGAGCGTCGACGACGGTGCCGGGCGACGCTGGCAACTCTTCGTTGGGCTGTCGTTTTGACATCGCGTCTCCGAACGCCTAACCTATCGGCGGCTTCGGGACAGCCACAAGGGAGCGGTCGGAAATGCAGCTTCTCATCAGTGTTGCCGGGCCCGCCGAAGCGCGCGCCGCGCTGCGCGGCGGGGCGGACGTGATCGACGCGAAAGATCCACGGCGTGGCGCCTTGGGCCCCGTGCCCCCGCACCGGCTCGCGGCCGTCCGCGCGGCGGTCGCCGGCGCGCGTCCGATCAGTGCCGCCTTGGGAGACGCCGCGAGTGAAGACGCGCTCGCCCGGGCCGTAGCCCTGGCGGTGTCGGTCGGTGTCGCCTTCGTGAAGGTGGGCTTCGCCGGCGTCACGAGCGAGCCTCGGGCGCGCCGCCTGGCGCTGGCTGCCCAACCGCGGGCCGGGACGGACGTAGGGGCTCGGCTGGTGCTCGTCGCCTACGCGGACTGGCGGCGCGCCGAGAGCCTCGCGCCGGCACGCGTCGTCGCCGTCGCTGCGGCCGTCGGCGCGGCCGGCGTGCTGCTCGATACCGTGAACAAGGGCGTCCCCTTGTTCGCGATCGAGCCTCTCGCATCCCTGGCCGCCTGGGTCGCGGCCGCGCACGCCGCGAGGTTGTTCGCGGCGCTCGCCGGTGGCCTGTCGGGATCGGACTTCGTGAGGGCGCGCGCGCTCGGCGCCGATCTCGTGGGAGTGCGGGGCGCCGCGTGCGTCGGGGGACGAACGGGCCGGGTATCGCGCGCCCGGGTCGCGGCGCTGCGAGCCCTAACCGGCGCGGCGGCCCCCCCGGCCCCCCCGCCCCCCGCGTGTGTGCCGGTCGAGAGGGGGCTCCTCTCGCAGCGCGACGTCGAGCTGTCCGAGATCGTCCGCCGTGACGATGAGATGCTCCACGCCGTGCGGGAGCGTGCGTAAGAAAGACGAGTCGACGAGCGTCCTCGCGTCTGCGGGCGCCGGCTTGATCAAGACCACGCGCCGCGCGTGCAGCTGGCCCGCGAGCCAGGCGGCGATGCTGTCGCTCGTGACCTCCCAGGAATGCGGGAGCGGATCCGCGGCCCGGAGCCAGCGGAATGGCGCGAGCACCGGGAGCCGGTCGGCCTGGAGGGCCGCGGCGATCCCGCCCTCGCCGTCGACCAGCGCGGCGTGGGGGAGGCGGGCGGCGAGCGCGTGCGCGTACTGGTCCATCCCGAGCACCGCCATCCAGTGCGCCGCGTCTTCGCCGATCTTGACCCGCTTGAACATTTGCCGGACCGCCTCGGCGAACGGTCCGCCGCCCGGAAGCACTACGAGCCGGCGACCCGCTCGGAAGGCGGTCAGGGCTTCGATCACCAGCTCGAACGCACCGGCTCTGCCGAGCAGGCCCCCGCCGACCTTGACGACCGTGTGCACCACGGGGGTCTCGCCGGTCATGCCGGGAACAGCAGGGCCACGGCCGCGGCGGGGGCGTGCCGCGCCGCGGGCCCGAGGGTATCGGAGAGATGCGTGACGTGCAGCCCGACCCGTCGGGCGGCTGCCGCGGCGAGAAACTCGCCGAGTCCGGTGACGACCGCGCGCGTCAGCGCGGGATGCCGCGCGCGCACCGCCTCGAGGCGTTCGGCGATGCGTGCGACTTGTGCGTCCCACAGCGCCTCCGCGATCCGCCCGATGTCCGTCTCGTCGAGCATCTGTCGATCCGCGCAGACGACCCGTGCCAGCCGCTCGCCGGCGAACTCTCTCGTCGTGGGGCGTCCGTCCGGGGTCGGGACCGAGTAGTCGGCGGGCGCGAGCTCGCCGCGCCACAGGTGCACGTCGCCTGCGAGCGCGAAGCCCTCCGCCGATACCCCGGTCGGCCGGCCACGCACCGGCACGGTCGGCGCGATCGCCTCGACCGGTGTCCGCAGCGCGCCGGTGTACACGAGCTCGCCCTCCCGCAGCCGCTCCACATCGGTCCGGCCGCGCGCCATGGGCGCGCCACCCCGGATCGGAATGATGTCCGTGGTGGTGGTGCCGACGTCGACGAGCAGGCAGTCGGGGCACTGTCGTCCGACGACGTGCGCCGTGGCGGCCCAGTTCGCCGCCGCCACCGCCAGCGGCTCCCGGCGGGCTTGTGCCGGAGTGCGCCACCGGGCGTCCACGCTCCAAACCCGGACGCACGCGTCCGGAAAGGCGGCCCCGACGGCGTCGAGGACGAACCCCACGCCCTCGCGCTTGGTGCGGAACAGCTGCGACAGCTCGGCCGTCATGGTGACCGCGTGCGCGTCGGCGGGTGCAGCACCGAGGTCGCGGGCGAGGCGCGCGAGCAGCGGCCCGAGCGCCGTGGGATCGCGTTGCAGCTCGTAGGGGGCGGCGCGCGCGGCGAGCACACGGGCGTTCGCGACGCGCGCCACTTTCGTGTTCACGCCGCCGATGTCCCAGCCCAGGACGCCGTTCATTGCGCGTGATCCCCGTGCTGGACTTGCGCGCCGGGCGGGCGGTGCTGGCGCGCCGCGGTCCGCGTGAGACGTATGTGGCGGTCCGCTCGCGGCTCGTCCCCGACGGCGCGCAAGGCGATCCCCTCGCCCTGGCGCGGGCCTACCGCGACGTCCTCGACTGCGATGAGTGGTACGTGGCCGACCTCGACGCCCTCGCCGGCGGCGCGGTGCAGCGCGCGCTGTTGGAGGGGCTGGCCGGTCTCCGCGGCCGACTGCTCGTGGACGCCGCGGTCACGACGCCGGAGCGGGCGCGCGAGCTCGTCGCGGCAGGGGCGGCGCGTGTGGTCGTGGGGCTCGAGACTCTGCAGTCGTTCGACGCGCTCACCGCCGTTGTCCGGGCGATCGGACCGAGCGGCGTCGCCTTCTCGCTGGACCTGCGGGACGGCGCGCCGCTCGCGGAGGCGCTGCTTTCCGGGGCGCCGCTCGAGCTCGCCCACGCGGCCGTCACCGCGGGCGCGGAGGCCATCATTGTGCTGGATCTCGCGCGCGTCGGCAGCAGGCGCGGCGTGGACCCCGTGTTGGTCGCGGCGCTGCGGCGCGCCCACCCCGACGTCGAGCTTCTCGCCGGCGGCGGGATCGCGACGGCGCACGAGCTCGAGCGCCTCGCCGACGCGGGGCTCGACGGAGCGCTCGTGGCGACGGCGTTGCACGACGGCACCATTACCCGGCACGACGTCGCGGCCACGCGGCGCGCGGATCACCCGAGCGACTCACGGTAGGTGGCGGACTGTCCGAAGTTCTCCTCGACTTCTACCTCCACGGCTTGCAGCGCGACCCCGCCGGAGGACGCGAGCTCCCGGCGCACGCGGCCGGCGAGGTATTGCGCCAGCATTTCAACGGTCGTGTTGGGCACGGGGAGGAGCGCGCAGTCCTCGCGCGGAAACACGTACCGCGGCTTCCCCGCGACGGCCACGCGCACGGTCTCGCCCTCCTCGCGGACCTGGATCTTCGTGCTCTCGAGTGGGAGCAGCACCTTGTGGTCGATCTCGTCGGTGAGCCGCTTCATCAGCGCCTTCAGCATCGAGAAGTCGAGCACGTAGTGCGCTTCGGGGTCGAGCCCGCCTTGCACGACGACGCGCGTGCGGTAGTTGTGTCCGTGCAGCCTCTCGCAGCGATGTCCGGGGAACGTGATGAAGTGGGCCGATGCGAAGACGAGATTGTCCTTCGTCACGGCGACCCTGAATTCCTTATGGGCGGCCACGCCACCCTCCTTCCAACAGCACCACGTAGATGGCGGCGCCGGTCAGGTCCGCGGTGGCGCCGGGGTTCAGCGTGTTGGCCTCGTCCCGGAGCTCTCGGTCGAGGGCGGCGATCGCGTCCCGACCCGCCGTCGTGCGCACGCCGCCGGCGTCCACCACGGCACGGGCGCGCCGCTGCACCGTGACCGCCGCTTCCGCGCCGAGCTTGCGGGCGATGTGGGTATCGGGCGACGCCGCGAGGAGCGCCAGATAGACCTCGACGACCGCCTCCCGCCAGGCGAGCCCGTCGGACAGTGCGCCGTGGAGCCCGGGCGCCCCGATCGCGAATGTCGTCTCGAAATCGCTCGCGTACTCGCGGGCGATCGCATCACGGTCGCGCGCGAGCACCATGGCGTCGCGCAGGGTGGCCGTCGGCGGCGCAGCGACGTCTTGCTCGCTCACCCGACCCAGGCCCGCCGGAGCCACGGATCGGATCGCCACGTACGCGTCGCGCGCGTCCGCGACGGTGGTCTCGGCCAGCGTGGCGGCGAGCCGGGCGCGCAGCGGGTGCTGTCCCGGCCGGAGCTGGGCCCGCGCCAGCGGGGCGAGGAGCAGCACCAGGCCGAGATTCGTATTGGACGGCGCCCAGCGGGCGGTGGCTTCGGCGGCGGCGCGAATCGTGGCCCCAAGCGATCGCTGGCCCGCCCCCGCGAGGGCCGGGCCGATCGCCGCAGCGCTCGCGAGGAAATCCTCGTACGTCGTGTCGCGGAAAGAGGCGAAGGGGGAGACGTTGCCGGGCTTCGGGGCGCTCACCTCCAGCAGGCAGGCAAGCTGCCCGGCGGTCGCCACATCCACCGCCTGCCGCGTCGCGGGGGACGTCACCGCGGCGCCACGCGTTCGAGCAGATGCTCGACGATCGCTCCGGCGACGTCGCTCGACGTCGCTTCCTGCAGGCCGCGCCATCCGGGGATCCCGTTTATCTCGACTACGTACACCGTGCCGTCGCGCGCGGGCAGGAGATCGACCCCGGCGTAGTCTGCGCCGACCGCCTTGGCGGCGGCAAGCGCCGCCTCGAGCCGCGCCGCCGGCAGCGTGACGGCTCGCGCCCGGCCGCCGCGCGCCAGGTTGGTCTTCCACCCGGGCGCGCTTCGCTCGATCGCGCCGATCACGCGCCCGCCCACGACGAAGGCCCGCACGTCGCAGCCGTCGTGATCGATCGCCCGCTGAAGATAATACACGCTCCGGAGCGTCTCCAGCGTTCGGAACACGCGGAATGCCATCTCTTCGGTCGTAACGCGCACCATCCCGAGCCCCATCGATCCGAACAGCGGCTTCACGATCACATCCCCGAGCGTGCGAAACGCCGCCATGGCCTCGTCGGGATCCTCGCACACGACGGTCTCGGGCACCGGGAGGCCGGCATGCGCGAGCAGCGCCGTGGTCCAGAGCTTGTCCACCGTGCGCTCGATCGTTCGCGGGGAGTTGATCACGGGGATCCCGCGCTCCTCGAGTGCATGCAGCGCGTCGACACGGGAAATGATCTGCTCGAGCGAGCCCGCGGGGATGATGCGCGCCAGCACTGCGCCGCATGGCGCGAGATCCTCCCCCGCGGCGGCGAAGCGCGGACCGGTCCCGCCGAACCGCGACACCAGCCCTTCGTACGGCAGTACCCGCCCCTCGTGCCCCCGTTCGGCCAGCGCGCGGCAGAGTTGGTCGGTGTGCCACCCGCCCTGCCGCGCGGCGAGAATCGCGACGCGCACCGCCGTTAGTTGGTCTTCTGGCCCAGCAGCACGGTGAAGCCGCCCGTGGCGAACACCGGCAAGTCCCCGGCGACGGCCTTGAAACCGGCCGTGGCCATTCCCTTGTCACGAGCCTCCTGGGAATCCCACCGGAGATCGGCCTCGCGGTAGATCGGCGCCGGCTTGCCGTCGGCCGACGGCGAGAACCTGATCAGTTCTGCGCGCGTGACTCCGATCTCCTGCGCATGCGACGCGAACAGCGGCCGGTGCTTTTCGGCGTAGTACTTCTCGAACGCCGCCGTGTCCTTGGGCTGGTTGTACAGGACGACGACCGTCCACTGCACGCCGGGGGCGGCGGCCGCGGCGGCCTGCGACTGTTGCTGGGGTGCCGGCGTGGAGCACGCGGCCCAGCCGGCGAGAGCGGCGAGGAGGGCGAGGCGCTGCAACGGACGCTGCATGGAGTGGCTCCTTGGTAGTGAGGGTGTGAGGGTGCGGCGCCTCAGCTCTCGAGCAGTGACGTGCGCAGCACCTCGGGGTTCACGTGCCCGGCGTGAAATGTCTTTCCGCTCCGCACGCTCGTCAGCCACACCTCGGCGGGGCTGAAGAGCAACGGATCGATCTTGTAGAAATCGCCGTTGTACCGCTTGAAGATCTCGGAGAACGGCGTGCCGTAGTCCTTCGACGCCGACGCGGGAATCCTGGGAACGAGCTCGGCGAGCTCTGCGTCATCCGCCTGGACCGCATAGCGCGCTTGGCCACCGTACAAAATGCAATCGTTGGTGCGGCCGATCGCCCGGAGATCGTTTTTCGCGACCGGTGGGAGGGGCGCCGTGCCGAAACCGCTCACGACCTTGTTCACGTCGAAGCCGAGCGTATCCATCTTGTGTAAGCCGGTTTCGAGGATGCGCGCGGCAATCTGCACGCCGCCGGCCAGGCTCGCCGTCGGCGCGACGACGAACGTCAGCTGCGACGGCGCGAGCCCTGCCTTCTCGCCCACCCAGGCGGCCACCTCGTCCGTGGGCATGGCGCGGGTCTCGAGCACGAGGACGCCGCGCGGCGCCCGCTCCGCGTAGCCGAGCTTCGCGAACAGCTCTTTCTCGACGCGGGCGTGCGCGCGCAGCGGCCCCGACCCCATCGCGAAATACTTGCCGACCTGGATCGCCCAGCCGGCGTATTGAGATGCCATGCAGCTCACTGCGGGGTGATCCGTCCACACGCGGACGCCCGGCCACGTCTCGCCGCCGATCGGAACTGGCGGGTACGCGATGTCGGCGAGCCCCGCCGTGCAGATCTCGGCCAGCGCGCGGCCGGCGCCGAACCCGCCCCACGCCTCGACGCCCGCGTCGATGACGCGCGCGCCCCCGGGAAGGGTCTGCACCGCGACCCGCAATGCCTCTGCGTTGGCGGCCATCGCGTCCGCGATCTGCCACGCCCGCTCGTTCAAGCGCAAGGTCCCACCCGTCCCGCTCACTCCCCCGCCCATTGCAGGATTTCCCCCTTGCCGAGCTCGGCCAGATCACCCGCATACCGGGCATATCGGCCGACGACGTAACGATCCGCGATCGGGACCCCAGCGTGACCGCGCAGGTAGCGGAGCAGCAGCCCGACGTGCGGCGGCCGGTAGGTGCATGCGTAGCGGAACGTGGCGGGCCGGTCCATCGGTCCGAGCGCGACGATCGAGCCGCGTTTCAGGAAGCGCCCGGCGCCTGGTCCCGCCTGCCCGAGCACTACGACCGTTCCCGCGATCATGCCGATGCCCGTCCCCCGTCCTCCGTCCCCCGTGACGGCGAGGATGCCTCGTCGCATCCGGGCGCCCGCCTCGTCGCCGACGTTTCCTCGCACGATGATCTCGCCGCCCGTCATGCCGCGCGCCGCGCCGGCTCGCGCGCCGCCCGCGTTGTCGCCCGCGTGGCCGCGCACGTCGATCCGGCCCCCCGACATCGCGATCCCCACGTCGCGGCCCACGCTGCCGTCGATCGTCAGCTCGCCACCCGCCATCGAGGCACCGATCGCTTCCACCTGCGGCAGGTCCCCTTCGATTCGGACGACGCTCGATCGCCCGCCCCGGACCTTGAAGAAGTCTCCGAGCGCTCCCGGCCGCCCGCCGTGCACCACCGGCAGCTGGGCGATCTGCTTCGCGTCGAGTCCCGCGAGTCGGTCTGCCGCGATGCAGTCCGCGACCAGTGCGTGAACCGGCGGCTCGGCGAGCGACAACGTGACGGCGTCGCTCATGCCAGGATCTTCCGAAGGTGGAAGTGGTGCGGCCCGAGCTTGCCGCCGAAGTTCGCCGCCGTGATCGTGTTCACCCCGCGGCGGCATGCCGCCGTGATGCCGGTGCGCATGGCCGCCTCGATTGACGGGGCATCCGTGCCGTCGAGCACGATCTCGAGCACGCTGTTCACGCCCTCGGGGAGCTGGGACTGGGTGCTCGCCCGGAGCGTGGGATCGAACGGATCGTTGGTCGTCGCCACCATGTTCTTGTAGCGCGTCGAGCCTACCTTGCTGCCGCTTCGCACCACGCCGCCGGGGAACGGGAGGATCACGCCCGGGAGACTGGTCATCGCGTCCACCGCCGCCTCTGCGGCGGCGAGTGCGGCATCTGCGTCATCGGCGAGGATCAGGAAATTTCCGCCGCCCACGCCCTTCAGCATCCCGAACGTCTCCTCGATCAGGAACTCCCCTTCCATGACCGGCAAGCGCCAGTAGCGCTTCCCTCCGATCACCTTGCTCGCCTGGAACCCGTCACCGAACACGCGCAGCGCCCTCCCGACCGCGAGCCGATCAGGCGCATCGGGAAGGCCGTCGAAGCAGGCCGTGGTGGGGCAGGTGAGCACCGTTTGTCCGAGCCGGACGATCAGCTGCTCTGGGAGGCTTTGCTTATCCATCGTGAAAAACAGCACGCTGATCCCCGGTCGCTCATCCGGCGTCTCGGCGGGCGTGAGCTCCCGCTCGATTCCCGCCTCGCACTTGCAGCCGATCACCGAGGTCGCGAACCCCGTGAGCTTGATCGCCGCCTCCCGAGCCCACTTCGCGGTCCGCCCCGTGATCACGATCCGCGCCACCCGCATCGTGAACGCTTCGGCGAACGTATCCGCGATCGCGACGCCGTTGATCTTCATGCGACCGGGTCCGCACCATAGTTCTCGAACGCGACGCACGCATATTCCGCGAAGAATCCCTTCAGATCCGTGATGACGGCTGCGTCGTACGGAGGCCGAACGGCGAGCCGGCGCCCGGCCGGCGCGCGGCGCAGCTGGCCTTCCTCGACGACGAGCGTCCCGGCCTTGATCACGTAGCGCGGCGCCGCGAACATCTTCGCGCGATCGGCGTCGTTCGCATAGATCGTCACGTCCGCGTCCGCCCCCGGCGCCAGGTGCCCCTTGCCCCGCAACCCCAGGAGGCGAGCCGGGCCCGCCCGCGTGATGATCGCGATTTCGCCGAGCGTGTATTCGCGCGACAGCCCATCGAGCAGGGCGCTGCCCACGAGCAGCTTCTGGTTCACCCGCTTGAGCCGATCGTCGCGGTACGCCCGGTCCATCAGCAGGCGGATCAGCTCGGGGTACGAGAGGAAGGTCCCTCCGTTCGGATGGTCGGTCGACAGCACGACGCGCCACGGGTCGTTCGCGAGCAGGAAGAGCTCGAGCCCCACCGCCCACTGCAGCGCGGCGACGGCCGCCGTCTCCTTGTACGCATACGGCACGATGCCGCAGCCCGATTCGAGCTCGATGTCCACGTTCACCCACTTCCGGCCGCTGCTCGCATAGAGCAGGTGCTCGACCGGGCCGTCCGCGGTCACGGTCGTCGCCGGACCGAACATCACCTGCCCGACGTCCGCGCTCACCTCGGGGTGGGCGTTCACGTACTCGCTCACCTCGCGTGCCGCCGACGCCCATCCCTTGCCCGGCCCTCCGCCATAGCTGTGGAACTGTAGGTGCGTGAAGTGGGCGCGCTGTCCCGAAAGGGCCTTCATGCTCTCGAGCGTGGTCGCGGAGTTCCCCGCCTGCCCCAGGTTGTTGCAATGGATGTGCACTGGGTGCGGCAGGCCGAGCGCGTTGGCGGCGCCGGCGAGCGCCTCCAGAATCTTCCGTGGCGTGACGGCGCTCGAGCCGAGTGCATCGTCCAGACCGCTCACGTTGCGCCGATCACCGCCACCCTTCCACACGGCCACGCCCCCCGGGTTCACGATCTTGATGGCGTAGGCCCGCGTAGTGCCCACCAGCCACGCGGCGTAATCGCGGGCCCGGGCCGCCTCACCCGCAGCGAGCTGGCGCAGCAGGTAATCGTCGTTGCCGAGCAGCACGAAGAACCCGGAGTCGATGATCGGCGTGTCGTCGAGCTCCGCGTGCGCCTGCCGCGCGGCGATGGGCGCCACCGCCGCTTCCATCGCCGTCGTGTATCCGAGCCCCGCGTACCGGTATCCGGTCGCGAACGTGCTCGGGACGGTGCCCCCACTGCCGGAGCGCGCGCCCGCGCCATCCTCGAGCCGCGGAGCGGGGACAGGATCGGTCGTATGCTCGTCAGGGAGCAACCGCCGAGCATGGTTCACGCTCGACCCGGCAACGTGCGCGTGGATGTCCACGCCCCCGGGCATCACGACCATGCCGCGGGCGTCGAGCCGCGGCGCGCCCGCCGGCAGCTCGGCCACGATCCGGTCGCCCTCGATGCACACATCGCGCACCACGCCGTCCTCCGCGTTCGCGGGGTCGTACACCGTGCCGCCGGCGATGCGCAATCGCGTGGGGTTACTCATGCGCCGAGCCGATCGCGCAGGGCGTGGACCGTGTCGAGCGCGGAGCGCTCCCCCGCGAGCGACGGCCGCAGCGGCAGGGGGACGTCGTCCATTCGGAACGCGGTGCCTCCCTCATGGATCCCCGCCCGCCCTGTGTCAACGGCGACCGCGGGCCGGAACGTCGCCGCGCTCGCCCGCGGTCCGATGGCGACGCTCCGCACCCGGGCGAGCGGGGTGGCGACCGGCTCGGGGAGGGTCGCGGGCGAGCCGACAACGAGCGCGGCGTCCACCTCTCCCGCGCCGAGCAGCGCGGCTGCGTCCGCTTGCGGGCGGTAGCTGGGGTACCCGCGCGCGAAGTCCACGGCGAAGGGGAACCCGGTCTGCCACGTGAGTACGGCATCGGCGCCGGAGCGGTTGCCGCCTCCCCGGAGCGTGGACAAGGCGCACCGCGTGGGGGAGTTCAAAGCCTGGGCGAGCGTCACGAGGGCCTCCGCCCGGGCCGGGTCGGCCGGAACGGGGCCCGGCTCGCTGTCGGCCACGATGACGACATAGCGCGCCTCGGTCATCCGCCGGGCCAGATCGACCGCGGGCTGGAAACGCGCGTCCTTTCCCACGGCGCGGCCCTGGACGGTCGCGCGCATCATTTCTAGGCTATCCACCTCGTCGGCAGGCGCGAGCGCCACGCGTCCGTCGGCGTCCGCGGGACCGAGGGCTTCCCCTACGTCCACGGCGATCAGCGTGCGGCTGTTCCGGCCCTGGGGCGCCGCGACCCCGCGCGGCTCGACGGCGTAGCGGGAGCCGTACCGCGGATAGCGCGTGCTCGGGTCCACCGCCCAGAAAACGACCAGGTCGGCGCGCTGGCGGATTTCACCCAGGGTGGCGCCGGCGCGTCCGCGGCGCTGGGCCGCGAGCACGGCCGTCGCGGCCGTCGCGGCGAGGCTGTCCAGGGCGGCGTGCAGCCGGTCCGCGATGGCGACTGCTTCGCGTTGCGTTTCGCAGGAGAGGTCGCCGGCGAGATAGACGAGCGGGTGCGTCGCACCGGTGAGGAGTCCGGCGGCCTCGGTGAGCGCCTGCTCGAGCGAAGCAGAGCGGCCGTTCACGCGCGTCTCCGTAGGCACGGTCCCGTCCCCGAACCAGGCGGCGCCGAGCGCGCACGCGTTCCGGGCGTCCGCGATGCGGTCCTGCTTTACGACGACGGTGATGTCGTCGCAGGCACATCCGCAGCCGAGGCAGGTCGCGTTCGCGACGGTGCGATCGGTCATGCGCTGCGCGCCTCGCGGCGCTCGACATCGCGATAGATCCCGGCGGCGCGACGCGCGAGGGCCGCGAAGCAGGCCGTGGCGTCGCGTCCGCGCGCGAAGATCGTGCAGATCGGCTCGCGCGGCGCGAAGCGAGTCCCGGGCGGCGAGATGTCCCGCACGTCCGCGTCCAAGACCCAGGGCCGCGTGTCCCCCAGCGCGATGGGGCGCCGGGCGTACACGATCGCTTTGCCGACTGCGTCCGGAGCGCGACGCCGGGCGGCCGCGAGGTCGAAAGTCGGCAGGCTGTGCCGGCAGGCGCGCACGTGCACGTCGAACATCGATATCCCGTAGGCGCGCTCCACCAGCTCCATCGCGGCGGTGTAGCGCGGGTTCACCTCGATTGCCCAGGGGAGCCCTCGCCGCGCGACGAAGTCGACTCCGTTCACCCCCACCAGCCCGAACGCCCGCGTGACGGTCTGGGCGAGCAGCGTCGCCCGGTCGAGCAGGCGTTCGTCCGCCGGGAACTGCGGATCTCCGGCAGCCCCCAGGATGTTGCCACAGTACCGAAACCCGTCGGCGCCGAAGGCGGTTTCCCCCGCGAGCACGCGCGAGAGGCCGAGCGGCACCGCGCGCCGCCCGTCCGCCGCGAACACGATCGAGCCGGTTACGCCGACGATGCGCTCCTGGAAGTAGCTCCTCCGTGGCATAGGCGCCCCCCGCCCCGTTCGCCACACGGCCACACCGTCGCCGCCTCCGGAATGGAGGGGCTTCACGACCCAGCCGCCGCGCACGCCCGGCGCCGGTCGCGTGAGGCGGACGCGCGGAGCCGGGAGGCCGGCCTTGCCGACCACCCGGGCGAGGCGGCGTGGGTCGCGCGCCCGGGCCAGGACGGCTGGCGGGTTTCCCCACAGGACGCGCCGGGCGGCGAGGGCGCGCACGGCGCCGGGATGGTTTTCGAAGCCGGCTTCGTACACGGCGGCTTCGCAGGACACGTCCCGCACGGCGGCGACTGCGGCGCGTGCCCTGAACCGGCCGCCGACCCGCACGACGTGCACCTCGGTCGCGCAGGCTCGGAGATCGAGATCTCCGAACCCATCGACCGCGATCACGTCGTATCCCGCTCGCACCGCGGACTCCGCGAAGCCTCGAGTCGAGACGCCGGCGAGGAGCACGCGCGTCACGGCAACCCCAGCCGGCGCCGCGCCTGGTCGCGCGGCACGACATACAAGTGGTCCAGGACGCTGCCCTGCGCCTCACGAATCGCCAGTCGCTCGACTAACGGGCCATTCACGCCCCCGGCGAGCCCGTCGGCGACGAGCGCCGCCCCTTGCGCCCCTTCCTTCGCCGTGTGAGCGAATCCCTCGAGCACACGCGTCGGCGCGAACGCCTCGAGCCGCTGCCGGATTGCGTCCGCCAGCGGCTCGACGTGTGCCAGTCGACCCGACAGCACGAATTCCCCGAGCGACGGGACTGCGGTCGCGAGCGCCACCGCCGTCTTCACGGCACTCTCGACCAGCGCATCGCCGGCGAGCTGCTCCGCCGGCGTCGTCGGGTGAGCGAGGCGCTCGGGCGAGGCGATCGTCTCATCCCACCCCGCGACGGCGGCCGCGCCGCCCTGGAACAGCAGCGCTTTGGGCACTTCGCCTGCGAGATACGCGACTTCACCGTCGAGCGCCCCTGCCGCGCGAAAGCCGAGGGGTCCCGCGGTCCCGCCTACACCGTCCACGATGCGGCCCGCTGCGACGGCGACGGCGGCGGTGAAGGCGCCGCCGAGTTCGAGCAGCACGAGCGACACGTTGGACAGCGCTCGCCCGAGCCGCCGGGCCTGCTCGGACACCGCGAGCGCGACCACGCACACCTTCTCCGCGGTGCCCATGTCCACACGGTTCACCTTGCGGTGCGCGGGCACGGTGGGGAGGTGCACCACGCCGGGCGTGAGCACGACCGGCAGAGCGGAGCGCGCCAGCGCGCGCACGAGACCGCGGAGGCCGCCAATGCCGCCGGTCTCCCCCGGGGCCGCCAGAAAGGCAAGGCGCAGATCTTCCTCGGTGGCGGCCTGCACCCGCGTGAGCGGCAGCCCGTACCCGGACGGGCCGGCGACGAGGTCGAGGGGGCCGGCGGCCTCGAGCTCGGCCACGAACCGGGCCGGTTCGGCCAGTGCCTCGGCGGTGGGCCAGGAGCGGTCGAGAAACAGGCGGCCGTCGTCGAGCCCGCACAGATCGATGCTCACCGTCCCCGGGTCGATGCCGATGACGCGGGGCATCGGCTCACGGCTTCGGCGCCATCAACTCCCGCGCGACGTCGGCGATGGTCTCGGCGTCCAGCACGAGGTCGTTGCGCTCGAACAGGCGCGCAATGCACGCCTTGTGCACCTTCATCTTGAGGTTTCCGATGGCGAGTGCCCCGAAGCACACCACGCCCTGTTTCGTCACCCCGTCGTCCACCACATCGACCCCCTCGATGCCGAGCGGGGGAACGGCATTTACGTCGGCGACGACCTTGAGGCCCGGGCGGTTCGCCCACGCTTGCTTCGGGACGAGCATCACCCCCGCCGGTCCCGCGTTGAGCAGCAACGCCGCGTGCTCGCAGGCCTTGATCGCGTCGCGCGCATCCGGCATGGCGATGGCGCTGACCGTGCCGCCGAAACGCTTCAACACCAGGTCCCGGGCCCGCTCACCGGCCTCGGCCTTACGCGACGTGATGCACACGTCCGCCCCCGCCTTGGCGAACAGCCCGGCGGCCCGAATTCCGACGGGCCCCGTCCCCGCGACGATCAGGACGCGTTTGCCGCGCACATCTCCGGCCGCCTGCACCATCTTCGCCACCGCGGCGACCGCGGTCGTGTTCGACCCGTTCGAGTCGAGCATCGCCGAGACCGTGAACGGCTTGAACATCGCTTTGGTCGCCGCGGCGAGCAGCTGCTCGCCCGCCGCGATGTCCGCCCCCCCGACGAAGACGGCGCTGTTCTTCAAGTCCTTGGGGCCGCGCGTGAAGATGCAGCCGTGGATCAGGTCGCGGACGTCGGCTTCGGTGATACCGCCGTAGCTCATCACCTCGTCGGCGCCGCCGTCGTAAGCGACCACCCGATCGAACACGCTCGGCAAGCGGGAGCTGTCGAGCTGCAGCAGGAGCCTACGCATCAGGGTTCATGCTCCACGATGAGTCGACGCAGGGCTCGAACAGCAGTCGAGGGGCGGCAGCCCGCCCCTCGACGTGGAATTCAGGCGACTGCCGGAGAGCTCAGCCCTTGTCCGCGCCGCCGGCGAACGGATGCGACGCCGTCTTCGCCTGGGAGATTACCTGGTCGATCTTCGGCTGGCCCTTGAGGGCGCGCTCGATCGATTCCTTCACCGCCCGGTAATTGAAGTCGAAGATCTTCTTGTCGTTCTTCGCTTCCCAGTGGATGAACACACCCACCAGGATGCAATAGTCGTCCACCTTGTCCCGCGGGATGATGCCCGAGGACACGCTGTCGACCACCGCACGCGCGACCGCGGCCTGCGCCGGGCCGAACATTTGCACGGCCTGCGTGGCGTTCTTGAGGGTGACCTTGTTGAAGAGCAGGGTGTCGGGTTTCGCCGGCAGGTTGGGCGTGACGACGGCGAGCAGCTTGGTGAAACCGTCGGTGTTGTTCGACAACGTGCTGACGAAAGCATGCCCTGCGTGGCCCGACTTCGACCCGATGATCAAATCGATGTGGGCGACCTCATTCCCGTCGCCTACCAGAGACTCGCCAATGAAGAAATCCGCTGCCATAACTACCTCCCGATCCGGATGGGTCCATGAGTTTCACTTGCCGGCCGTCACGAATGCGGCGTTGAGAGCAGCGTGGCCAGAGGGGGTGTGGAGAGCCACGCCGTCCCGCGTCTGCGGGTAGCTCCTATTGAACCGTATCGATGGGGTGCTAACCTGCCCGCCGCTCCGGCGGGTGTCAAGGCCGCGCGCCGGGGCCGCCGAATCTCCACTTTCGCAGGCTCCCGCGTCGGGGCATCGTTACGAGGAGCGACACCATGCGCACTCTGATACCCCTGCTCGTTCAACTCCTCCTGCTGCGCGGCGTCCTCGCCGCCCAGACGCCCGCGGACCGACGGCTCGACCGGCTCAAGGCCGAGGTTGCACGCGCCATCGACGCCAGGGCGAAGCTCGCCCAGCAGATGGTCGACCAGGTGTTCTCGTTCGCCGAGCTTGGCATGCAGGAGGTGGAGACTTCGGCGTACCTCACCGGGATCCTCGAGCGCAACGGGTTCGCCCTCGAGCGGGGCGTCGCCGGCATTCCCACCGCCTGGGTCGCGCGCTGGGGCAGCGGGAAGCCGGTGATCGCCCTGGGGTCGGACATCGACTGTATCCCGCAGGCGAGCCAGAAGCCGGGAGTCGCGTCTCACGATCCCGTCGTCGAGGGCGCGCCGGGTCATGGCGAGGGGCACAACAGCGGCGTTCCGCTCAACATTCTCGCCGCGCTCGCGGTGAAGGACATCATGGCGCGCGAGCGGCTGCCCGGCACCATCGTGCTCTGGCCGGGTGTCGCGGAGGAACAGCTGGCGACCAAGGCGTTCCTGGTGCGCGCCGGGGTGTTCCGGGACGTGGACGCGAATCTGTTCGCGCACGTGAGCGACGAATACGGTATCTCGTGGGGCGACGAGCCCGCGCTCGCCCTGATCTCGGCGCTCTTCAAGTTCAGGGGGCAGAGCGCCCACGCCGCCGGCGCGCCGTGGCGCGGTCGGAGCGCGCTGGACGGCGTGATGAGCTTGGCCAACGCGTGGGAGTACCACCGGGAGCACATGGAGCCGGCGCAGCGCTCGCACTATGTCATCACGGACGGCGGTGACCAGCCCAACGTGGTGCCGAGCACCGCCGCCATCTGGTTCTACTTCCGCGAGCGGGATTATGAGCGCGTGACGAAGATGTTCGAGGACGCGAAGCAGATCGCGCGCGGCGCCGCCCTGGCCACGTTCACCAGGCTCGATACGGTGCAGGTCATCGGCTCCGCCTGGCGGCCCCACTTCAACAAGCCCATCGCCGAGGCGTTGCATGCCAACGCGGTGCGCGTGGGCATGCCCTCGTGGGACGATAAGGACCAGACGATGGCGCGGGCGGTGCAGCGGATGATGGGCCAGCCCGACAGCGGACTGCACACGTCCGTGCCGCCCCTGCGCTCGCCTGAGGAGGCGGCCAAGGCGAGCACCGGCACCGGCAGCGACGACATTGGTGACGTGACGTGGACCGTGCCCTCCGTGACGCTCTACTACCCGGCCAACATTCCCGGTACGCCGGGGCACAGTTGGGCCGACGGCATCGCGATGGCGACTCCGATCGCGCACAAGGGCGTGCTCGCCGGCGCCAAGGTGCAGGCGATGACGCTGCTCGACCTCATGCTGCAGCCCAAGCTGGTGAGCGATGCGAAGGACTACTTCGCGAACGTGCAAACGAAAACGACGACGTACCGACCGCTCATGGCCCCGACGGATCAGCCGGCCACGTGGCTCAACGCGGACAAGATGGCGAAGTACCGCGAGCAGATGCGGAAGTACTACTACGACCCCTCGAAGTACGAGACTTATCTCAAGCAGCTCGGGATCACGTACCCCACGGTCGCTCCGCCGTAGCGACGCGCCACCCCCGTCCTTGTCCGCCCATTAATCTCTGACTAATGTCAGATACATGGAGGCGATCGCCCGGATCCGCAGCTTCAATCGAACGGTGACCCACCAGATCGGCGCCCTCGAGGAACGCTTCCTCGGGCGCGATCGCTCGCTGGGCGCTTCCCGCCTCCTCTTCGAGATCGGCGCGAACGGTGTGGAGGTTCGGCAGCTTCGGGCTCGCTTGAACTTGGACTCTGGCTACACCAGTCGCCTGCTTCGCGCGCTCGAGGCCGAGGGCCTGATTCGCACAGGCCGATCGTCCGGCGATGGTCGAGTGCGGTGCGTGACCCTCACCCGGGCGGGCCGAAAGGAACTGGCCGTCTTGAATCGCCGGTCGGACCAGGCCGCCGCGTCACTATTGAGTCGGCTTCCCGAAGCCCAACGACCTGCTTTCGTCTCCGCCATGGGAGTCGTGGAGCGGTTGCTCCTCGCGAGTGCGGTCCGCCTCCGCGTGGAGAATCCTCGCGGCCGGGGAGCGCAGGATTGTCTGCAGCGCTACTTCGCCGAGCTCGCCGCGCGCTTCGAGACCGGCTTCGACCCCGCCCGCAGTATTCCTACGGCTGCGACGCACTTCACGCCTCCGCAGGGGTTTTTCGTCGTGGCCATGCTGAACGGCGAGCCCGTCGGATGCGGTGCGTTGAGATGCCGTCCGGATTATGGCGAGATCAAGCGCATGTGGGTCGCCCCGGCTTCCCGTGGCCTGGGGATCGGGAAACGTATCCTGCAGCGGCTCGAGGCCTTGGCGCGGAAACGGCGCGTGTCGTTGCTCCGGCTCGAGACCAACAAGGCCCTGACCGAGGCGCAAGCCCTCTACCGGAGCAGTGGATACCGCGAGGTGAGGCCCTTTAACGATGAGCCATATGCGCATCATTGGTTCGAGAAGGCGCTGTAGTCGGCCTTATCCCGGCGGCGCCTCCCCGGTGGCGACCCGCCAGACCTCGTCCGTGAGCCATTCCAGCCGCTGCTGCGCGTAGTCGAGCTCCGCCGGCGTCATCTCCTTCGCCCGGCGGGCGATTTCCCGTGCGTGACCGAGCAGGTCGTCCAGGACCTCCCGCAGCGGTCTGTTCTGGCGACGCTCGGCTCGGGGCCGCGGGCTCATGCGGTCTGAATCCCGAGGCTCCGCTCGTCGGCGGTCTTGAACTCCCCGGCGGCCGCGCGCACCGTCGAGGCCAGCCCCCGCTCGGCGAGGTAGCTCTCGACCAGCCGCAGGCCGAGATAATACCCCGAGCGCTCCGGCAGCACCTTCCCTGCTGTCAGGCGGGCGGCGGGGCGCATGCCCCCAGATAAGAAGCGCAGGCGCAGCCCCAGGCCCGTCTCGTCCAGCAGGGGCGCCGCTGCGCGTCGCAGGAACGCGTCGAGCTCCCGGATGCGACGGTACTGCCGACGGGTGTAGCCGAAGTATTCCCACGGCTCGAACCCCGGCGCCACCGCCTGCGCCGCCGCCACGGCCGCCCCCTCGTTCGCGACCAGCTCCCGCAGGGTGGCCCGGCTGCCGGTGTCCCAGTAGTCGTAATAGCCGCGCAGGTCGGTCACCAGGCGCTTCAGGTCGGCACGGCTCGTCGGCGACGTGTACCGCACCGCATGCGCCACCTCGTGCGCGATCCACAGCGGCAACAGGTGCGGCGCCAGCCCCATCCCGTACGTCTGGGGGTTGGCCCGGCCCGTGAAATGCTCGAGACACACGAAGGCCAGGCCCCGCCCGCCCACCACCAGCTCCCCTGCGTTGGCGGCGCCCACGCCGATCATCAGGTACAGGTCCACCGCGCAGTCCGCCTCGAGCTGCTCGAGCGAGCGGTGCAGCGCATCCTCCGCGATCGCGGCGACGTCCACGTCCTCGAGCAGCCGCTCCAGATCCGCGCGCTCGGCCCGCAACGCCGCTGCGACCACCCGCTCCGCGTGCGGCGAGGTCGGGTCCAGGACGTAGTTGTGCCAGTAGCTCTGCAACACCGGCTTGTGGCGCTCGAGATACTCGTGATAGGCCGCGGTGGGGTCGGGCGCGGCGAGGATCGCGAGGAACTCCGGCACGAGATTGACGAGCATGACGCGGCCGGCCCCAATTTGGGAACCGGCCCCGCCGGAGACAAGCGCGCGCCCGTCCCGAAGGCCTGTGGGCCGGGACGCGACGGCTTGACAACTCTATCAGGTGTGGTCGCGCATCTTGCGGCTCATCTCGGCGAGGAACCGCCGCTCGGCGGGGGTGAGACTGTCGATGCCGCGCGCCGAGATCTTGTCGAGCACGCGGTCGATCTCCGCCTGCGCGGGGTCCCGCTCGACGCGGCGCGGCGGCTTGGGCGCGTCGCTGGCCCGTGCCGCGCGCCCTGGATGGACCAGCACGCTGGGCTCGGACCGGCGTCGGAGGTTGCGCTCGGCTCGTCCCAGCCGCCAGTCGCTGATCTTCAAGTAGAGGAAGCCGGTCGCGAAGCCGCCCAGATGCGCGAGGTGCGCCACGCCGTCACTGGTGGGCAGGAGCGCGAGCACGAGCGAGATCGCGACGATGAACGTCACGAGCCACTTGGCCGCGATCGGCGCCGGGAGGAGGAATACGTAGATCGGGTGGTCCGGCGCCGCCCACGCGAACGCCAGCAGCACGCCGTACACGGCGGCCGATGCGCCGACAACCGGATTCAGCCTGCCGAAGCTCCACCCCAGCACCAGCGATAAGGCGGCCCCGCCCAACCCGCACAGCAGGTAGTAGCGCAGAAACGGCCCGCCGCCCATCCGCTCTTCCACCTCGGGCCCGAACGCGTACAGCGCCAGCAGGTTGAAGGCGAGGTGCAGCAGGTTTGCGTGGACGAACATGTAGGTGACGAACGTCCACGGCTGCCGCAACGCGGAGAGCGGCGCGAACCCGAGCGTAGCGAGGAACGCCGGGTTGACGAACAGCGTCACCTGGAGGAGGAAGACCACGAGGTTGGCGACGATCAGCCGCCGTACCCACGGAGTCATGCCGAACAGTCGCTGCGGGCCCATCGCGTAATTATCCCCCGCGCGCGCTCCCCGAGTTCCCCGCGAGCCGGCAGATCCGCTCGCACAGCTCCGGAAACTCGATCCCCGCGGCGCGGGCGGCCTGCGGAAGGAGGCTGGTGCGCGTCATGCCGGGGAGCGTGTTCGCCTCAAGGCAAAAGATGTCGCCCTCGGGGCTCAACCGGAAGTCGACGCGCGAATACCCCCCGAGCTTGAGGGCGCGGTGTGCCGTCAATGCCAGCTCCTGCAGCTGCCGCGCCAGCGTCGTCTCGAGCTTCGCGGGGAAGACCTCCTCCGACATGCCCGGCGTGTACTTGCACTCGTAGTCGAACAGCTCGTGCTTCGGAGTGATCTCGCCCACCGGCAGGGGCACGTCGCCCAGCACGCCCACCGTCAGCTCCCGTCCGGGGATGAACTGTTCCGCCATCACCTCGCGATCGTACGCGCTCGCGGCGAGCACCGCCGCGTCCAACCCCTCGGCGTTGCGCACCAGCGTCATCCCCACGGAAGAGCCCATCTTCGACGGCTTCACGATCACCGGCCACCCCAGCGCCGTCGTCACGTCCTCCGGGGCGACCGGGGCCATGAACCACGCGGGCACCGGCACGCCCGCGGCCCGGAACAGCCGCTTGGCGAGGTCCTTGTCCATGGCGAGGGCGCTCGCCAGCGCCCCGCTGCCGGTGTAGGGCACCGCGATCACGTCCAGCACCGCTTGCAGGATCCCGCCCTCGCCCCGGCCGGCGTGCAGGCAGAGGAACAGCACGTCCGCGCCGGTGACCTCCTTGAGCCCGGCGAGCCCGTTCGAGAGCATGGCCCGCTCCCGCTCGTCGAGCTCGGCCACCGCGGGCGGCTCCCGGCCGACCGCGGTCGCGAGCAGCCGCTGCTCGTCCGTCGGGGAGAGGAGCCCGGTCACCGTATCGACGACCCGCACCGTGTGCCCGCGACTCCGTAACGCCTCCACGATCTGGGCGGCGCCGGCGAACGCGACCGCGCGCTCGGCCGTCGCGCCGCCGGTGAGCACCGCGATCCGCATCAATGGATCCCGGCGAGCTGGTGGAGCACGTCGTAGCGGGTGACGATCCCCGCGATCTTGCCTTCGCGTCGCACCAGCGCCGCCGGTGTCTCGCGCGACAGCAGAGTGGTGAGCCGCTCGACGGGAAGGTCCGCATCCACCACCGGGAACGGCGCATCCATCAGATCCTGGACGGGCTGGTCCAGCGTCGCCGGGTTCTCGAGCGCCCGGGCCATGAGCCCCTGCTCGGAGACCGCGCCCACCCCGTCGCCCACGTCCAGCACCGGGAGCTGCGACACGTTGTACGTGCTCATCAGGTTCAACGCCTGGCGCACCGTCGCCGTGGGAGCGACGGAGATCAGCGGGGGCGCCCCGGAGTTTCGCGCCTCGAGGAGCTCTCCCACCGACACGCGCTCCGCTTCGAGGATCTGATTCTCCCGCAGCCATTCGTCGTTGAAGACCTTCGACAGATACCGCTCCCCGGTGTCGGCGAGCACGGTCACCACGAGCGCCTGCGGGTCGTTCACCCGGCGCGCCACGTCGAGCGCTGCCACGACGTTGACACCGGTCGAGCCTCCGGCGAACAGGGCTTCCTCCTTGGCCAGGCGTCGCACCATGAGCATCGCGTCCTTATCGGACACGGTGACCCACTCGTCGATCACGTCCCAGTGGAGCGAGGTCGGCAGCTTGTCCCCACCGATCCCCTCGACCTTGTAGGGGTGGCCCTCCGTCTTCTGATGAGTGCGCGCGTACTCGGTGTAGATGGAGCCCGCCGGGTCGCCCGCAATGACGCGGACTCGCGGGTTCTTTTCCTTGAGAAACCGGCCGGCCCCGCTGATGGTGCCGCCCGTCCCCGGCGCGCAAACGAAATGCGTGATCTTGCCCGTCGTTTGCTCCCACAGCTCGGGACCGGTCGTGCGGTAGTGCACCTCGGGGTTCACCGGGTTGTAGTGCTGGTCGGCGAAGATCGCGTTCGGGTGCGCCGCGGCGATCGCCCGCCCCTTCATGATGTAGTTCTCCGGGTGGTCGGGGGGCACGGCGGTCGGCGTGATGATCACCTCGGCCCCGAGCGCACGCAGCAGCCGCGCCTTCTCCTGTGACATCTTGTCCGGCATGGTGAAGATGCAGCGGTAGCCCTTCACCGCGGCGGCGAGCGCGAGCCCCACCCCCGTGTTGCCCGAGGTCGCCTCCACAATCAGGCCCCCGGGCTTGAGGCGCCCTTCGCGCTCGGCGGCCTCGATCATCGCCAGCCCGATCCGGTCCTTCACGGAGCCGCCGGGATTGAAGAACTCCGCCTTGGCGTACACTGGCGTCCGGAGCCCGTGCGTGACCCGGTTCAGCCGGACCAGCGGTGTCCAGCCGATCGTCTCGAGGATGTTGCCGTACGGCCTAGTGTGGGACGGCATTCGTATCGCGCTTGGCCGCGCTGTCCGGGATGGTGCGTGCCGTGTCCAGCGGCCGCGGGACCGTGTCCCGCTTCGCCGGCGTCGTATCGCTCCGCGCTGGGCGGACCGGAGCGGCAGGCGGCGGAACCGGAGCCGGTCGGGGACGCGTGGTGTCCGACTCCCCTTTGGAGAGGGCGCCGGCCCCGCCGCCCGTCTGCGGGTGACGGAACTCGATCGGCTGGAGGAACGCGGTGGCGATAGACAGGCCGTGTCGCCGCGCCGGAGCGAAGCGCAGCTTGCGCGCGCCCGTGAGCGCTGCCGAGTCGAGCGCGGGATAGCCGCTCGATTCGGCCACGCGACTCGATTCCGGCAGCAGTCGCCCCACAGAATCGACGAACAGGCGCAGCATCACGTCGCCCTCGACCTTCTGGTCGTACAGCCTGGGTGGGTACTGGATCGGCGAGTCGGCGTTCAGGGCCACTGGCGGCTCCTGGTCGGGCGGGACGCCGGGTGCCCCGCTTCCTGATTGCTCGGCCGGGGGAGCTTGGCGGCAGGCGGGGGGCCCGACGGCCAGGAGGCCCGCGAGCGCCAGGGTCCGGCCTCTCATGGTCCCTCCGCGAGCTGCTTCTTCCACGCCGCGAGCCGATTCAACGCCTCGAGTGGCGACAGCGCGTTCACGTCGAGCCGGTCGAGTTCCTCGAGCAGCGGATGCGGGCTTCCCGACGGGCCGAACAGGCCGAGCTGGGCCGCATCGGGGCGTGCGGGCGGAGCCTGGTGCGCCACGTGGTGACCCGCTTCGAGCAGCGCGAGCACCTGCCACGCCCGCCCCACGACCGGCGCGGGCAGCCCTGCCAGCTGCCCGACGTGGATGCCGTACGACCGGTCGGCGCCGCCCGGCTCGAGGCGGTGCAGGAACACGATCTCGTCCCCCGCTTCGCGCACGGCCACGTTGAAGTTGCGTGCGTGGGCGAGCTCCTCGGTGAGTTGGGTCAGCTCGTGATAATGGGTCGCGAAGATCGTCTTGCACCCGATCGTGTTATGCAGGAACTCGGTCACCGCCCAGGCGATCGCGACGCCGTCGTACGTGGAGGTCCCCCGTCCGATCTCGTCCAGGAGCACGAGGCTCCGCGCCGTCGCCCCATGGAGTATGGCGCTGGTCTCGCTCATCTCCACCATGAATGTCGACTGGCCGCGCACCAGATTGTCCGACGCCCCTACCCGCGTAAACAGTCGATCCACCACGCCCACGACGGCCCGCCGCGCGGGGACGAATGCCCCCATTTGGGCGAGCACGACGCACAACCCGACTTGTCTGAGTAGGGTCGACTTCCCCGCCATGTTCGGCCCGGTGAGCAGGATCACGCGACCGGCCTCGTCGAGCAGCACGTCATTCGGGATGAATGCCTCGCGCGCCATCATACGCTCGACCACCGGATGGCGGCTTCCCTCGAGCACGATGGTGAAGCCGTCGTTGACCTCGGGTCGCACGTACCCCTCGCGCTGCGCGACATCGGCGAGGGCGCCCCACACGTCGAGCCGGGCGAGCACGCCGGCCGTCGTCTGCACCCGGGCGATCGCCTGGGCCACGCGGACACGCAAGGCGTCCACCAGCTCCGCCTCGCGCGCCGCGATTCGCTCCTCCGCACCGAGCACCTTGGCCTCGTACGCCTTGAGCTCGGGCGTGACGAACCGCTCGGCGCCGGATAGCGTCTGGCGCCGCTCGTAGTCGGGCGGCACACGGTCCCGGTGGGGGTTCGTGATCTCGAGGTAGTAGCCGAAGACCTTGTTGAACCCGACCTTGAGTGAGGCGATGCCGGTGCGCTCGCGCTCCCGTGCCTGGAGCCCGGCGATGTACTGCTTCCCGCCGTCGCGCGCGTCCTTGAGCTCGTCGAGCTCGTGATCGTAGCCGGCCCGAATTGCGTCGCCGTCCGACGCCTGGGCCGGCGGACGCTCCACCAGCGCCCGGGCGAGCTCGTCGCCCAGGTCCTGGAGGAGATCGAAGCGGTCCGCGGCGTCCTCGAGCAGCGACGCCCGCCCGCGCGCCTCCAGGCCGTCGAGCGCGGCGCGCACGTCGGGCAGACGGAGAATCGAGTCCCGCAACGCTCCCAGCTCGCGCGGGGTCGCGCGCCCGAGCGCGGCGCGGCCCGCCAGGCGCTCGACGTCGCGTACCCCGTCGAGGGCTTCGCGCAGGCGGTCTCGCCCGCGCACGTCGCTAGCCAGGACCTCCACCGCATCGAGCCGAGCGGTGATGGCGCCGGGATCGACGAGCGGCGCCAGCAGCCATCCGCGTAACAGGCGGGCGCCCATCGGCGTCATCGTGCGGTCGAGGACGGCGAGCAGTGTCGTCCCCGCCGCGCCGGCAGGAGCGGCGCGGAGCGGCTCCACCAGCTCGAGGTTGCGCCTTGTCATCTCGTCGAGCGGCAACAGGTCGCCCCGTCGCAGCACCCGGGGGCGGGCGAGCTGCGGGAGGCCGCCCGGCTTGAGCTCCCGCGCGTAGCGGAGCAGCGCCCCGACCGCGCCCAGGGCAGGGCGGTCGCCCGGCTCGACGCCGAGCCCGTCGATCGAAGCCACTCGGAAGGTGCGGGCCAGGTCCTCGCGCGCCAGCTCGGGATCGAACTCCCACGCCTCGCGCTCGGTGCGCACCGCGCCCGGCAGCGGGAAGGTGACGGGTGTGCCGCTGGGAAGCACCACTTCCCGGGGCTCGTAGCGACTGAGCACCGCCGCGAGGTCCTCGGGAGCCGTGGTCTCGAGCAGCAGCTCGCCGGTCGTGAGATCGAGCGCCGCCATCCCGGCCGGCGCGCCGCGAGCGTCGACCGCCAGCAGGAAGTTGTTGCGGGTGCGCTCGAGCCAGTCGTCGGCGAGGACGGTGCCGGGAGTGACGGTCTCCACCACCGCACGGCGCACCAGGCCCTTGGCGAGCTTGGGATCCTCTACCTGCTCGCAAATCGCCACGCGGTGACCGAGCCCAATCAGCCGCCGCAGGTACTCGGTCGCCGCCTTGACCGGAACGCCGGCGAGCGGCACCTCTGCCGCGCCGCCGTTGTTGCGCGAGGTGAGGGTGAGGCCCAGTTCCCGGGCGGCGAGCTGCGCGTCGTCCTCGAACATTTCGTAAAAGTCTCCCATCCGGAAGAACAGGATGGTGTCCGGGTATCGCGCTTTGATCTCGCGATACTGCTGCATCAGCGGCGTGTCCGCCTCGACTCGTGGCGTCATGGCTCCTCCACCACGAACGGCTGGCCACCGAGCCGGGTCTTGAGGCGTCGCTGGGCTTGCGCAGCTTCGTCGTGCGTCGCGTACCGTCCGACTCGCACCTTGAAGAGGCCGCTGGTGTCCCGCACCACCCGGGCGTCGAAGCCCATCACTTTCAAACGGGTGAGCATCTCGTCCACCTGCGCCGCGCTCTTCACGGCCAGTACCTGCACGGCATACGTCGCGGCCGAGGGCGTGGGCCTCGCCTGACTATCGCCCGCCGGGGCGGACGCGGCGGCCGGCGCGGCTACGGTGGCGGAGGCACACCGCGAGGCGTAGAAGCTCACCTGATTCTTGAACTCCACGTCGGCACCAGCGCCGTCCAGCGCCTCGCGGATCAGAGGACAGCCGCGGGCGTCATCTTTGAGGTCGAAGTAAGCGCGCGCGCCCCAGAAGGCCGCCCGGGCCCGCAACGGAGAATCGGGATAGTCGAGGCGCAGCCGCTCCGCCGCTTGTACGGTGGCCGCGGGATCGCCCTGGGCGAAGTAGAGCTGGGTGAGCAGCACGAGCGCCGAGTCGGCCCATACCGACCGCCCGTATTCGACCACGACGCGCTGCAGGTTCGTCGCGGCGGTCGCTGCGTCGGCCGCGATGCGGCCTGCGGTAAAGAGTACGCCGGGGTAGACGGAATCCTGCGGGGACAGGCTCGCAAGCAGCCGGCGAACCATGGCGCGCGCGGAGTCGGGGCGGGTCTGCGCGACCCGGAGGGCGGCCACGCGGACGGTGTCCGTCTGGGCGGACAGGCGGACGGGCGGACAGACGGACAGGGCCACGATAGCGAGGACGACCATCCGTCCGACCGCCCGACCGTCCGCCCGTCCGACACTCACGCCGCCTCCCTCGCTCGCACGCCCCAGGGCAGCACCAGCTGCTCCAGGATGCCGGCTTCGTCGCTCAGCGTGCTCGACTTGAGGGCGCGATCGGCGTCGAGGGCCCGCCGCAGCGCGTGACGCAGCTCGCCGGCGGACCAGAGCCCCGCCCACCGGGCCCAACGGAGAGCGGTCTGCTCCCAGCTCCCCAGGCCGTACGGTCGCGCCGCTCGGAGGTGCGACAGCAGCGCAGCCTCGAGGCGATCGTGTCGCGGGCCGCCACCGCGCGGTGCGTCGCGGTCGAGCTCCGCCCGAGCGAGCGCCGTGCCGATGAGGGCCGTGCCGAGGGCGCTGAGCATGCGGACGCCGCTCATGCCGGCCTGCTCGAGCACCGCCTCGACGAGCCGGGCGGCGTCGGCTGCGCGCCGCTCAAGGGCCGCGTCCACGAAATCCTGGAGCGTCTCGCCGCGGCGCACCCCGACGAGCGCGGCCACCTCATCCCGGGTGGCCGGTCGCCCGGCGCACAGCGGGGCGAGCTTCTCGAGCTCTCGGGCAAGGCCGCTGAGGTCGTTTCCCACGCTGGCGAGGAGCAGCTCCCCCGCCTCGGGCGCGAGGGCGAGACCCAGCTGCTTGGCGCGGTGCCTCATCCAGCGCTCGACCCGGTCTGGAGGCAACGCCGCGACGTGAACGGCCGTCGCCCGGCGTACGAGCTCGGGGTCGGGCGGCTCGGCACCACCGTGCACCAGCACCAGCACCGTTGTGGGATTGGGAGCATCGAGATAGTGGAGCAGCTCCTGGCGCACCTTGGCGGCCTTGCGAAGCTGCTCCATCCCCCGGAGGACGACCACCCGGGTGGCGGTGAGCATGGGGGGCGTGTTCACCAGCGCATTGAACGCTTCGGGGTCGAGATCGGCGGCTGCGCGCTGGTCGAGGTTGAAGTCGCGGGCGGCCGGGTCGACCGCGCGCTCCACGAGGGCGCGCACCGCCTCGTCCTTCAACTCGTCCTCCTCGCCGTGGAGATAGTAGACGGCATCCGGCGCGCCCTGCTTCAGGCTCCGGAGCAGTGCGTCAAAGGTGAGAGCCCCCATACGGGGCGGAAGTTACCGTGGCCTGGAGTCGAGAGAAAGCCTACCGCCCTGCGGATGCCGGCTCGACGAGGGCAGAGCCGTCAGGGGCCTGGGGCCCCGGGAACACGCTCGCGCGCGGGTCCTGGAATGAGACGAACGGCACACCGGTCTGGACGACAGGATTCGGGAAGGGGACGGGCGGGAGCACCGGGGAACGCGCGACTTCGGGGCGCCTGACGCCTTCGAGCGCCAACATCGCGAGCGCCGCCGCGATGACCAGCGCCACCGCTACGCCGGCACTCGCCGGAACCTCACCGGCCGCCCGCCGCTCGCGCTCCAGCCGTGCGTCGAGCCGGCGGCGGAAGTCGCGTGAGGGCTCGATTGTTCCCGCGGCCTGCAACGCGAGCACGCCGCGCCGCACAGCCCCGTCGTAGCGTCGGCAACCGGCACAGTGCGTGAGGTGGCGCCCAAACCTGCGAAGCTCGCGCGGGGCGGTGATCAGACCGTCCCGAAACTCCGTATAGCGCTCGAGGAATTCGGCGCACGTCATGGCGGGAATTTATTACCGTCGGGCCAGGCCTAGGTTCCCCCCCGCCCCCCGCCCCAAGGGCGTGGGTGGGGGGGGTGGGTGGGGGGCCACCGCCTGTGGGGCTGTGCTACTCCAGGAGCGGACCGATCAGCTGGGCGAAGCTGTTCCGGGCCCGATTGAGGCGGCTTTTCACGGTGCCCAGATTGCACCCCGTGATGTCGGCGATCTCAGCGTAGCTCTTGCCTTCCAACTCGCGGAGCACGAAGACGGCCCGGTGGTGGGTGGGCAGTTGGTCCACGCACTGGTCGACGGCTTCCTTGAGGAAGCGTTTGCGGTACAGGTCGTCGGGCCGGGCCGTAGTGTCTTCGAACTGGAGCGGGCGGTGGTCCGCCTCCCAGTGCTTTTTGATCGTCTGGAACAGCACCAGCGGGTTGCGGCTACGGTTCCTGAGCTCGTTCTTGGCCAGGTTCGACGCGATGGTGTAGATCCAGGTCGAGAACTTCTTGGTCTGGTCGAAGCGGTGGAGATGACGGAACACGCGGATGAAGACCTCCTGCACGAGGTCCTCCGCGCGCTCCCGGTCTCCAATGGTCCGATTGATGAAGTTGAGCAGCCGGGTCTGGTAGCGGTCTACCAGGGTGCCGAAGGCTTGGGGGTCGCCCGACAGGTGCTCAAGCACCAGCCGGCCGTCGTCAAACTCGTGCAACGCCTGGCGCTCGAGCGCGCGAGGCGTCGCGACTGCCTGGCTCTTCCGCGTGAGGGTTGCTCGCATGGACCGCTCCATGTTCAAGCCGGTACCGTTCCTCTATAAAGATACGGCAGGAACCGTACCCGTCGCATCACCTCCGTAACCCTCGATACGGTCGGCGCTTCACGGATGCAGCGTGGAGTCGGCCCGACACGTCCGTCCTCATCGGGGGACGGCCGGTTGCTACATCTTGAGGATGAATCCGGCCATATAAAGGATAGCCACCACGGTCTTTGCATCACGGACATCGCCGTCCCGGATTCGAGCCAGAACCTGCGACAACGGCTGTGGGACGACCTCGATGAACTCGTCGCGCTCGCGCGACGGTGTCCCCGCCGTGAGCCCGCTCGCCACGTAGAGGTGGATCACCTCATCGGTGAAGCCCGGGGTGGTCCAGATCGAGGTCATCCGCTCGAGCCGGCCGGCCGTGACCCCGGCCTCTTCGAGCAGCTCGCGGCGGGCACACGCCTCGGGATCTTCGCCCGGGTCGAGGGTGCCGGCCGGGATCTCCCACAGCAGACCGCCCGCGGCGTAGCGGTACTGGCGGATCAACAGGATCGTGGGATCGGGATCGACGTGCGGGTCGGAGGCGCACGGCACGATGGCGGCGGCGCCCGGGTGGCGGATGATCTCCAGCTCCCCGGTGGAGCCGTCGGGGAATCGCACGGTGTCGACGTCAAGCCGCACGACCCGGCCGGTGTAGGCCCGACGGCTTTCGAGCTGCATGGGCACCCTCAGTGGTTGAAGAGCCAGGTGACAGGGACCTTGAACCCCTCGGCGAGGAAGTAAGCCGCGTTGCGTCGCGGATTCGACCGGATGGGGGAATTGGGGGCAGGGGAGGTGAACGGCAGGAGGCCGAGTCGGGTGGCGATGATCCGGAGGCGTAGCATGTGAAAGCCATCGGACACGAGCAGGACGCGGCGGCTCTCTTTCCCGGAGAACCAGTGGGCGACGCCGTCCAGGGAGGCCGACGTGCTCGCGCCCGCCGGCAGCCCGACGACCGCGCCGTCGGGGAGCCCCGCTTTCAGGAGATACCGCCGTCCAACGTCCGACTCGCTCAGGGTGTCGCCCGATCCCACCCCACCGGTCACCAGGACCACGGGCGCGAGGCCGCGCTGATACAGGGCCGCCGCGTGGTCGAGCCGCGCTCGGAACACGGGCGACGGCCGACCGTTGTACTGCGCGGCGCCGAGCACGGCGATCGCGTCGGCCGAGCGCGCTTCGTCGTGGGCGCCGGCGAGTGCCACGGCCACGACGACGGCTGCCCAGCCGAAGGTGAGGGCGACCAGAAGCGTCCCCGCCGCGAATGCTTTGCGGCGCAGAGTCCAGAATGGCATGGGGGAAAGACAACAGGGGAAGGGAGTAGAGGGAAGGGGGCTAAAGGCTCAGCCAGTAGTTGAACTTCACCAAGAGCACGTTGGTCGGTGGATCGAGAAACATCTCGTGGCCGAGATAGTGTCCGAGGTCGAGCGTGGGGTCGAGAAGACTGACGAACCGCGACTGGCTCCAGACGAAAAACACCGTGGACCCGGGCCGGTACTCCCATCGCAGCACGGCGTTTGAGCGGAACGAGCGAACGCGGCTGTCGGGGTTCGAGAACTGGAAGCTGTCGGTCGGCGCAACCGCGGGCGCCGGGTGCACGGTGTACACGGCCGTACCGGGGTCGTACGAGATGGTCGAGCCGTTGTCCCGCCCGTACAGGGTGAAGTTGAAGGTCCGCGGCGTCTCGAGCTCCTTGAAGTTCGCGTAGCGTCCCGCGAAGGTGAACGGCTGCGCGTACAACTGGAAGCTGAGCGTTGGGGTGAAGGTGAGGTTCAGACGGGTGGTCAGGTCGAGTTGGCGCTGGCTGAGCTCCCCGAAGACGTACCGCGCACCGTAGGTCGCCGTGGCCGCCGCGTCCTCGCGCGACGTGACGAACTGGGCGGCGCTGAAGCCTCTGACATAGCTCGGCCCGATCTGGAGAGACACCGCCGCGCTGGGCCGCAGGTTGATCACCGGGCTCACCGTAAAGGACCAGGTGCCGCCGGCGTCACGGAAGTACTGGGTATTCAGGGTGCCGTTGACGGGTTGCCGAGTGTCCGACGTGATGGTCGCGCCTGCCTGCCATTGCGCGGGCGCCACCGCGGCGGGCCCGCCGCGCGTGAGCCGGTCATCGATCCCGCGCTGCTGCTGATACACGAATACGTTGGCGCTCCAGTAATTCAGGAGCTGGCCGAAAACGTCGATGTCGCGGCCGAACTGGATGCGGTCCCCTCCGTAGTTCCAGGCGAAAGCGAGAGGGTCCACGCCGATGCTTGCCTGTCGGAACACCCGGCCGGGCTTCGTCCAGCGATGGCCCACGAACAGATCGCCCGCGGTGCGATCGGTCCGGCGTTGGAAGCCCAGGTCGTTGACTTCGAAGCCGGGCGTCGTGGTGCTCAGCGCGAACCCCCAATTGGAGTTGCCGCCCTCCTTGTTGATGGAGAAGTCCGCGCCGACCCCGGAGAGCGAAGTGCGCCGCGGATCGTAGCGCCGGCTGAGGTACGGCGCATCCGGCCGCTGGTAATACCGGGTCGGCTGTTCTTGGGTGAGCCGCATCGCGAGGGTGTCGCCGGTGACGTGCGAGGCCCCGAGGGAGGCGTACACGGAGTAGGCGTTGTTGGCCCAGCGGTGGTAGAAGTCCGCGGCCGCGACGTATCCGCCGCCGCGGAGAGAATCGAGCGCAGCGCTGTTGTTGCGGCGATCGACGGCGGTAGCGAGGAACCCGAATCCGGTGTGGCCCCCGACCTCGCGCCGCACCCGCCCCACGACGTAATTCGTGAACGGTTCTACGTCCTCGTGCCACCCGGAACTGCCCGACGCGAAGCTCGCCCGCTCCCGCGCCGTCACCGCGTCGAGCACGCCCACGGACCATCCACTCGGCGTCTTCCCGCTCAGCTTTGCCGCGCCGAGGATGGTGGTGTGCGTCGGCACGTCGATGAAGCCGCCCGGGGGCGCCTCCGGTTCGAGCGACGGGGTACGGCCGATGCGGCGTGAATAGAAGTACTGCGGCGTGTTCCCGAATTGGATGTAGGGACCGGTGCCGCCAAAATTGAAGATGCTCGCGCCTTCCACGAAGAACGGCCGCCGCTCTTGGAGGAACTGCTCCACGGTCGTCAGGTTGACGAACGCGGGGTCAGATTCCACCTGTCCGAAGTCGGGGTTCACCGCGGCATCGAGTGTGAGGTTGGAGGTCACGCCGTATTTCACGTCGAGCCCGGCGCCGCCGAAATACGAGTGACCGCGGTCGAACGGGCTTCCGAAAACGGGGCGCTCGAACGTCCCCCGACCGAGGGTGTACGGCAGGACCTCGAGTCGCTTGGGCGCCGGGATGGCATGCAGGCCCACCAGATGGCCGAAGCGCGACGCGTATCCCGTCTCCGTCTTGCGCTGGAACGCCCACTGGCTGCGCTCGTTCTTGCGGAACACCCAGCGGAAGAAGTTCACGCCCCACACCTGGTCACGCGCGTGAGGGAACCGCAGCTGGGAGAACGGGATCCGCATCTCCACGACCCAGCCCAACGAATCGATGGTCGTCGCGACGTCCCACACCGGGTCCCAGGACCGATCTCCGATGAAAAAATCGTTGCTGCAAATGTCGTCCTGCTTCACACCGGCGGGATTCACGGCGAACTCGAACGCCGTGCGGTGGTCGTGATAGCTGTCAAAGTCGACGTAAAACATGTCGCTCTGCGTATCGTCGTCTCGGCGGCCGAGACGTCGCGAAATCCTGGCAGGCTCCGCGTCGTACAACCGCGCACCCACGTACACCGCGGCGTCGTCGTACACGATCATCACGGTCGTCGATTCCGCGGGCGAGCTCTCTTCCCGGGGATCGGTCTCTATGAAGCCGCCGACGCCCTTGGCCTCGTGCCAGGCGGGGTCGTCGAGCTTGCCGTCGAGCACCGGTGGGTGCTCGATCCGGACCGCCGTCATCGTGCGCGCCGCACGTCCGCCGGCGTGGCGCAAGGCAGAGGAGTCGGAGGGTGACTGTAGGAGGAGTGCGGCCGCGACCACGAGCATCAGCGACGACCTCCCTCACGTCGGGGCGGCTGGAAGATACCCCGGGGAAGTGCGCCCGTCCTGTCGCCTGTGGCGTCAGGGTGTCAGGGTTTGGTCAGCAGCTCCTCGAACAGCGCCAGCGCGCGCGGGTCGCCGGATTGGCCGAGCCAGAACAGCGCCTTGCGCCGTACGCCAGGCTCCGGGTGTGTGCGGGCGATGCGGATGAGGGCGGGGACCCCGGCGTCGTGCGGTTGCTGCGACAAGGCGAAGACCGCCTGCTCCTTCACGTCCCGGTCCACGTCTCCTTCGTCGATCAGGTCGGCGAGGCCGCGGGTCGCGGCGTCGCCGGCAGCCTGGCCGAGCCAAAACACGGCCTGGCGGCGGGTGCGTCGGGGCGCGCGGTCGTCGCGCGCGAGCTTCAAGAGCAGCGGCCACACAGTGACCGAGTCCGCGAGGGTCAGGGGCAGTATAGCCTCTTCTCCCCCTCCGGCGTCCTCCTGCGTCGCGAGGCCGAGCAGGAACTCCACGGCGTCGCGCGACGCGACGGTGCCGAGGTCGGTGACGGCGGCGTCCCCCCGCGGGGCGACCCAGCGCCCTCCGACGTAGGTGCGGAGCGACTGCACCCGACCAGTCCGGACGGTGAGCGAGACGCGCACCGGTCCCGGCTCGCAGTCGTACTCGACCTCATCACGGTCGAAGCCGCGGTCGACCGTGATCGTGCGTCCTCCTCTTCCCCACCCGCATTTCCCCCCGGCGCACTCGAGGGCGATGACGTTGTGACCGTCGCCGCACACGCCGGGACGGGCGGCGAAGCTCAGCCGGACGATGCCGTCGGGGGCGGCGGTGACCCGGGCGCCGAGGCGCTGGGCGGCGGCGGGCGCCGCCACGAGCGCCCACACGAGCACCAACCGGCCGGTCACGGGTTGATGATCTCCAGCAGGACCTGCGCGGCGCGCGGGTCGTGCGACTGGCCGAGCCAGAAGATCGCCTTCTTGCGGAGCTCCTTGTCCTGCTCCGTCTTTGCGATGCGGATCAGCTGATCGAGGGCGGCGGCCTCGTGGCGCTGCGAGTACACGAAGATCAGCTGCTCTTTCATCTCCTGGTTCTGCATCCGGTCGTACAGCCCGGCCAGCTGCTCCAAGTTCCCGCCGGTCTGACCCACCCAGAAGAGCGCCTTCTTCCGCATCTCCACCGGCTCCCGCTCGTTGAGGGCGATGTCCATGAGCCAGCGCCCGTTGTCCGCGCCGCCCATTTGGGAGAGCGAGAAGATCACTTTCTCCTTCAATTCCTCGCCGGCGAGCTTTGCGTACAGGCCCCGCAGGAAGGCGGCGTTCTCCGGGGAATGTTGCTGGCCCAGCCAGAAAATCGCCTTCTCGCGCGCCTCGTCCGGGGAGCGCTCGTTGGCTGCATAGTCGCGCAGGATCTGGCCGGCGCGCCCTTGATGGATCTGGGACAGCGCGAAGATCGCCTTGTCCTGGAGCTCGGGATCCGTGGCGGTGCGGAGGATCGAGTCGAGGGCCGTCACGGCGCGGTCGCTACCCACCTGCGACAGCCAGAACACCGCCTGCTGGCGCACTTCGGAGTCGGGGTCGTTGCGGGCGACGTCGAGCAGGATGTCTTCCGTCTCGCCACCGTGCTTCTGTGAGACGATGAAAACGGCCTTGCGCCGCAATCCGGCCGAGCACGCGTCGCGTTTCACCAGCACTTTCTTGAGGATCGGCAGCGCGCTCGTGGCATCCATCTGCAGGAGGCCGTTGAGCGCCGCGACGCGCAAATCATCGTCATCGTCCTCGCCCGGGCAGTTCCCTCCGCGCGTACCGCCAGTGTCGGCCGCAGGCTGCGCATGCCGTCGGATCCACTCGGCGGCTGCCCCGTCCCCTTGCTTTGCCAGGGCGGCCTGCACCCGCGCGAGAAGCGCGTCGCCGTCTCGCAACGTCGCCGCCTTCTGGTAACGCTGCTGCTGGGTGACGAGGAGGCTACGCGCACGGTCGAGGTTGTCGTTCTTGTAGAGCGCGAACGCCGCCCAATAGAGCGCATCGCCGGCCCGTGCGGCGGCCGGATAACGGCGGGCAAGGTCCCCGTACAGATTCGCGGCATTCTGATAGTCCGCGCGGTTGAGCGCTCTCTGTGCGGCCCGCCAGAGCGAATCGGTCGGGTCCTGCTCGTCCTGCAGGACCCGCCCCTCGTCCGTATCCAGCGCATCGAGCGCATCGAGCACATCGAGTGCGCCCAGGGCGTCCAAGGCGCCGAGCGCCGCCTGGGCCTGCACCGGTGCGACGATGAGGTGAGGCGCCACGACCGGGTGTTGCCATCCCAACGTCGCCGCGACCAGTAGCTGTAGGCCTTGCATCACAATGCTCCTTGTGCGCGTGCAGAACCGGGACCGGGCGGGCTTGCCGTCCGGACCCGCAGCAACACGCTCCGTTGCTCCAACCCTTGATTGATGAGCTGCACGTCGTCTCGATCGCCGCTCGAGGGGAGCTGGGCGATCTGTGCCAGCACCAGCTCCAGGTCTTCGAGCAAGCTCTTCAGCCTGACGTCGCGAGCCGCCGGCGAGTCGAGCATGAGTCGCGTCGTGCAGAGCAGGTCGCGGGCCTGAACTGAAAACTGCGCCGTGGGCACGCCTGCACGGGTTTCCGCGCGGAAGCCCGTGAGCAGCGCCTCGGTGCGGGTGAGGTATTGGGCGGCGGCGAGCTGATAGACGAACGTGGTGGTGCGCTCGCCCGGGCCTGCGCCGGCGGGGCTCGGCGGGGAGCCCGTCGCGCTCCAGCGCCCGATGGCGACGCCCAGCGCGAGCACGGCCGCGATTCCTACCCCCCACCGCAGGACGGGACGAAGCACGATGATCCGGCGCCGCCGCGCCGCGCGCGCCGCGTCGATGCGACGCCACAGCTCCTCGCGCGGCGTGGCGGGAGGGCGGTGATAGTCCTGCGCCGCCTGGCGCAGCCGCTGTTCGAACCGATCGTCCGTCATGAGATCCACTCTCCCGCGAAGTCCGCGAGCGCATCTCGCAGCTTGGCGCGTGCTCGCGACAGTTGCGCTTTCGACGTTCCGGTCTCGATGCCAAGGGTCGCGCCGATCTCCTCGTGCGTGTACCCCTCGACGTCGTGCATCACGAACACCATCCGATAGCCGTCGGCGAGACCGTCGATCGCCTGGGCCAAGCGCCGCTTCAGGTCCGGCTCGGCGGCCCGCCCGCCGGCCGTGGTCGACGCCGCCTCGTCCAGATCCGTTTCCCGCTGCCGGAAGCGCTTCACCTTGCGCAGCCCGTTCAACACCACCGAAGTGGCGATGGCGTGCAGCCAGGTGGAAAGCTTCGCCTCGCCCCGAAACGTGCCCAGCCGCTCGAACGCGCGGACGAACGTGTCCTGGGTGAACTCGCGCGCCAGCTCGTCATCGCCCGCGAGCCGGTAGGCGAGCCGGTACACCCGGTCCACATGGGCGTCGTACAGCGCGCGCTCGGCGGCGCCGTCCCCGGCCCGGACCTTGGCTATCAGTTCGCGTTCGTCCACCAGGCTCCGAGCGGGGGGGCAGGAGACAGTGTCGGTTAACTCTGTGACACGGCGGAGGGTGGGAGGGTTGCGCGGAGGGGTTACGCCTGCTTCAAGAGGATACGCATGCCCACGCCGACGAGCACGGCGAGGAGAAAGGAGGCCAGGGTGCCGACCAGGAAGTACTCGGCGAACTCACGGTCCTCGAGCTGCTTGAAGCGGGCGAGGGACTTGGCGGCGATGATCCACCCCACGGCGGCGTAATCGCCCAGCAGGACCATGGTGAGCGCGAGGGCGCGCTCGAGGGAGCCCACCGCGCGACCGCGGGCGACATCGATCGCCCCGGCGGTGCGGTCTTCGTCGCGCCGCATCTGCAGTGTCGGCAGTTCGAGCACGCTCCGGATCAGGACGATGCCCCGACCCGAGACGTAGAGGTAGGCCGTGGCGAAAAGCCCCACCCGCCCCCACCAGAGCCCATCGACACTCGGTCGCGCGAGGGGGGCGAGGAGCGTGCCCAGGACGATTGTCGCGATCACGAACAGCGCTTCGCCGAAGAGGAGCGCCCGGCCGCGGCGGCGACCGTCCACCTGGCCGGGCCAGAGCGTGGCAGCCAGCGTGTACGCGAGCAGCGGAACGACGAAGAGAGGATTCACGCGGGTTCCGTCTCCAGGAGTGCCCGAAACATCTTATCCCCGGCGGCCACGAGGGGCCAGGCCATGCGGCGGGCGAGGTGGGAGATCGCGCTGCGATCGACGTCGAGCCGGGCCGCCGCGGCCGCCGGGTCGCCCAGCCGCAGCAGGGTGGCGGTGCGGCGCTGCCGGGGGGTCCAGCTCCAGTACAGCGCGGAGTAGTAGCTCGCGAGCGGCTCGAGCGCGGGAACGAACGCACCGAACGCGAACACCTGGCGCTGCCGCTTGGCGCGATCCATCGCGGCCCGGGCCTCGTGAAAGCAGGGGCCGTCCATCTCGGGGGCCGTGGGCGCGAGGGGCGTGGTAATCGGTCCCCGACCGCAGGCCACGACCCAATCGACTGTGGGGAGGCGGGCCCGCAGGTCGTGCGCGAGGTCCCACAGCGGCTGGGGCGTGGCGAGCAGGCACTGCAGCTCGTCGCCCAGGGTGATGGCGAAGCGGGCGGCGAGGACGCGGCGATAGCGGTGGTTCAGGTCCTTCACGGCGGCGCGGGCGTCGGCCTGCAGGCGGGCGCGGGCCGTCGGGGCGAGGTCGCGCGAGGCGATCGCGTCGGCGATGAGGGCGATGTAGGACTTGGCCATTTTACGTCACATTGATCTGATATGACGAATTACGTCATAACATATCGATGTGACATAAAATGTCAACTCTACCGCTGCGCCCTATCGGGTGCCGAACAGGCGATCGCCGGCATCCCCGAGCCCCGGCAGGATGTAACCGTGGTCGTTGAGCTCGCGGTCGAGCGCGGCGGCGAAGACGGGGACGTCGGGGTGGGTCTCGAGCATGCGACGCACGCCCTCGGGCGCCGCGACGAGGCAAAGGAAGCGGATGCGCTGGGCGCCGGCGTGCTTGAGCGCGCTCACGGCGTCCGCCGCCGAGCCGCCGGTCGCGAGCATGGGATCGAGCACGAAGAAATCGCGCGCGTCTTCGCCGGATGGAATCTTGAAGTAGTAGTCGACCGGCTCGAGCGTGTCGTGCTCGCGGTAGATGCCGATGTGCCCGACGCGTGCCGACGGGATCAGCTGCGCGATGCCCTCGACCATGCCGAGTCCCGCGCGCAGGATCGGGACGAGGGCGAGCTTCTTGCCCGCGACCCGGACCCCCCGCATCGGCTCGAGCGGCGTTTCCACCTCCGTGGTCTCGAGCGGGAGGTCCTTCGTCACCTCGTAGGCCATCAGCATCGCGATCTCGTTCACGAGCTGCTTGAAGTCCTTCGTGCTGGTGCTCTTGTCCCGCAGGATCGACAGCTTGTGCTGGATCAGGGGGTGATCGAGCACCGTGAGATTCGGGAACGTGGGGTGCGGCATGGGGGGAAGAAAGTACGCGGCCCGTCGCCACGACGCCACGTTGCACGGGCACTCCCACCTCACCGGTCGGCTCGCTAAGTTCTTGTCCTGCTTCGTCGGCCAGGTAGCTCAGTTGGTAGAGCAGCGGACTGAAAATCCGCGTGTCGGCAGTTCGATTCTGCCCCTGGCCACTTCTCCCGCGACGACTTAGCGCAGCCAAGCCGTCTCTCTGCCTTCGCATCGGCTCGGTCGGAGAACGTGCTCTCGATGATGAGCACAGGGGCTGGGGAGACCGACCTCCCAGCCCCTGCGGAAGCGTGCGAAGAGCGCACTAAGGGCTAACGCCTCCGAGTGCTACTTCGCACACAGCTTGAACGTCCCCAGCGTGTCCACCGTGGTGGGATGACCATTGATCGTCATGGTGTCAATGACGGTCACGGTCCGAGTGCAGAGGCTCGGGGTGAGCAGCCCCTGACAGCCGACGGTCAGGACGGCCGCTACCGCTACGAGGGGAAGCAGCACCTTTCGCATCGTACCCTCCCTGTGAGGTGTTATAGAACGACGGACTCCAACCGCGTGTCGGCCAGTTCGATTCTGCCCCTGGCCACTCGCACCGCAACGACTTAGCGCCAGCGCCGCGCGCCGGCTATGTCAACGCCATGTCAATTGCTCTCGCAGCAGATTGCCTAAGTTGTCAGCCTGAGCTGGAGTAACGTATGCAGAATCGCAGAGATTTTCTCCGAGCGGCTCTTGCAACGTCCGTCGGACCGTTTCTCTGTCGGCATTCTTCGATGTTCGAGCTTGAGGCAAGAGGCCCGACGGAGCAGGGAGGCGGTTTCCAGACCGTGGGGCTGTACGCCTCACTTCCGACCGATCCGCCACCGAAGGACCCACGAGTCTATGACTTCTTCAAGGCCTGTGGCTACAACTACCTGGAATTCTGCGAAGCCGGATTTCGTTCTCGCCCCGACCTGCTGCCCGAGTACTACAAAGACATGTCAAGCGCGATCACCTTGGCGCATGACAAGGGCTTCCGCGTGGGGATCGTCCTGCTTGCGGGTATGGAGCAGTGGACGGGGCCTGGCAATACTTTGGGGACTAATTTCCCCGGCGTTTTCAGCCCGCGCGATAAGACCAAACTGACCGAGCGTTTCGCGCGTCTGCGAGACGCCGTGTCCCAACTGCGGGATGCCGACGTTTTTGTCTTCCTTCCTGGAGATCCCGGTGGAGACCCCGAAGGCCATAGCACCGTGGAAGACTGCGTGTCGTTCTGCCGACGGGTGCAGGAGATCGTAAAGCAGCAAGCGCCTGCAGCGCCGTTCATCCTGAATCTCTGGGCCATAGCCCAGTGGGAGGGCTTTCCATCGCCATCCAGCCTGCGCTTTTGGGAGCAGGAGGTCAACCTGTCGCGCGCTGCCGTGGCGGCACCCGGCCTGCTTGGGCCCAGGAGTGGCGTGTCTTTCCCTCTCCATAACTACTACCGGTCGCTTGCCCTGAGCCGTTACTCGCGAGCGGGGCTGAAGCCAGAGCTCTATCCCGCTGCACAAGATATTGAGACGCTGCGAAAGCGAGGAGTCGGCCCACTGCTTGGTTGGCCGTATTTCCTCGTGGACGAAGCCGATGACGGCTTCGTGAAGCCCAACAACCACGAATCCGGTGGGCAATCCTCCTGCGAGACGCGCTACATCCGGGCTCTCGTCGATTGCGGTCTCAGGCTCGGCCTGGATGGTCTGGTCGCCAATGCCATCTTTCGAGAGGCTGAGTCCCTCAACATCTACGCATTCGGACAGATGTGTCGCTCGGCTGAGCTGACGCCGGAGCGCTTGATCGACCAGTACGCTGGTTTCGTTGCCGACGAGAAGACGACGGGCGTGCTGGGGCGAGTCCTCCGCTACATTGAAAACCACAGCAATTGGCAGAGCAGCCTCCCAGTCGAGTACCGTCTTAGAGACTTCGACCTGCCGCACGCCCTATCGGCGCGAGTGGCGCTGGACCTGCTCGCTCGGGTCAGGCCCCGTGTTCAGCCGGCAATTCCGCTCTTGGAGCCTCCCGCCATTTACCTGGGCCGACTGAAGAAGCGTTTGGAAGCCATCGCTGCCGGGCGTATCGGCGGCACCTCAGGCTAAGCGCTACCGAGACTCTTGAGCGAGCACGATGGGGAACCTGGGTGTCAGCGCTCATGGCGGTGGAAGCGATAACACGAGCGACGGCGGGAGAGAAGCGCTCCGCGGAAGTGGTGGGAACGCGTAGATTAGCGGGCGGTGGGCGCTCGGGGTGGGTACTCGTTTCCCCGTGTCGGCAGTTCGATTCTGCCCCTGGCCATTCGCCGCACGCTCGACGGGCAGCCTTCCAACGGAGGTCTCTCATGGTCAGTGTGGACGAGCAAGGCGTGGTGGTAGTGCGTGGGGGTCCGAATGGATTCGCCCAGGAGATTACGGCCGGGCGTCATCACCTGATCGCCGACGAGCCGGTGTCCGCCGGGGGGACCGACCGGGGGCCTGGACCGTACGAGCTGCTGTTGGCGGGCCTCGGCGCCTGAACGTCCATGACGATCGCGCTGTACGCGCGACGGAAAGGCTGGCCCCTGAGAGGTGTGACGGTTCGCCTCCGTCATTCGAGGATCCACGCCGAGGACTGCGCCGAATGTGAAACCGGACAGGGGATGCTCGATCGGATCGAGAGCGAGATCACGCTCGCCGGCGACTTTACCGAGGAGCAGCGTACCAGGCTACTCGAGATCGCCAACAAGTGTCCGGTCCATCGGACTCTCACGTCGGAGATCAACATTCGGACGACTCTCGTTTGAGGATGCGGTGTCGCGTCACCTCGACACCGCCGAGGAGTCCTCGCGGGAACCGTGGTGCCGGATTCACCATTACTCACCTGAACACAGCTGACATGGTGATGCTATGTCCCGAGTCGTGTACCGCTCTGAGGTTCGGATTGAGCGAGTCAAAGGACCGGTGCGCCGCGCCTTCCTCCCCGGTGAGTCGCAGCCGGTCGTCTTCGGTGTCCACGGCGCGGTGGCTGAGCACTACAAGGTTGCGCCCGGCACGCTCGAACCGCGTGCCACCACGCTCGACTACGTCGTCGCGGCGACGGCCGGCTGACTTACAGGCACCTTCGGAGGCGCGCTGGAGGCGCGCGACGTCAGAGCCGACGGGGACCGCCTCACGGGCGAGGCGGTTGGGGAAATCGAGGAAGCTGACGACAAGGTCCTCGTGATTCGACGCATTCACGTGCGGCTGCATCTCAGAGCCTCGGCGGAGCAGCGCGCCACGGCCGAACGCACGCACGGCGTATTCGCGAAGTTCTGTCCGGTCTACCGGTCGCTGCACAAGGCGATCGACATCACCACCGAGCTCGTCTTCCGCGAGGCGTAGCGCGCCTCGGAAGCCGGTCTAGCCGACGTCCAGCAGCACCTTCAGCACGCCGGGGCGCTGCGCATGCTCGAACGCCGTGAGGGCTTCGGCGAGCGGGTAGCGCGCGTGGATCAACGGTTCGACCGCCACCCGTCCCTCTACGAGTAATCGCAACGCCGGCGCGAACGGCCCACAGCGCGAGCCTACGAGCGTCAGCTCCTGTACCACGACCGCTGAGGCATCGAGGGCCAGCGCACCGGCATAGGTACTCTTGAGCACCACCGTGCCGCGGGGTCGGACGGCGCGCTGAGCCACGGCGAAGCCTTCGGGATTCCCGGTGCACTCGACGGCCACGTCGAATTCTCCGCGGGGCGCTCGGTCGGCGCGCCCGGTTTCAATGCCCCGCGCGGCGAGCAGGGACAGCTTGGCGTCGTGCCGTCCGACCACGAGCAGGGCGCAGCCGGTGAGCGCGAGCGTCTGCGCCACGAGCTGGCCGAGCTTCCCGTCGCCCACCACCAGCACGCGGTCGCGGGGGCCGATCGAGACCTGCTCCTGGATCTCGAGCGCGGCGGCGAGCGGCTCGGTGAACACGGCGGCGTCCGAGGACACGGCGTCCGGGACCGGATGCAGGTTTTCGGCGGGCAGGACGAGGTAGTCGGCGAACGCGCCGTGCCGGCTCACGATGCCGAGCACCGTCCGGCGCTCGCAGTGGGTGCGCCGGCCGGCACGACACGCGCCGCACGCGCCGCATACGGCGTTGATCTCACCGACGACGCGCCGGCCCACGAGCGCCGCGGGTCCCTGCTCGACGACGCCGACGAACTCGTGGCCCGGGATTCCGGTGAACGGGTAGTACCCGCGCGTCAGCTCGAGGTCGGTGTTGCAGATGCCGGCGCAGAGCACACGCACGAGCGCCTCGCCGGGCGGCGGTTCGGGGATCGAAACGTCGGCCCGCGCGCGCAGGCGGCGATCCTCCAGCCAGAGGGCCCGCATGCCCGGTAATATGCCGTGGCCCGCGTCGTTGACAGAGTCTCGGGCCTCGTGGTAGTCTCGGCGCGATGAGCGAGCTGCCGTCCCTTCCCAGCTGGGCCAAGACGCTTCAGCGGCGCATCCGCCAGCGCGGTATCGACTTCTTCATCCTGCACGGACCCGGGGTGCGCGACCTCCATCCCCTCGGCGCCCGGCGCTTCGGCACCATCGCCGACTGCCTTGGTCAGGTGATCTTGAACGACCGCTCGGCGATCGTCACGTACGACCGTGGCGCGGGGATCGGATTCTCGGATCGTGATGTCGAGAACGACTTCAAGATGGTGCTCAAGGCGTACGATAAGCTCGGCGGGACCAATCTGGCCCAGGTGCAGCCGCGCGATCCCGACCGGGCGCTGCAGCTGATCGAGACCTACCTGCGCTATCAGCTCGGCGGGAACCCGCGGTTTTCGGCCGCGGTGATCATCGATTACGGAGAAACGGTGGCACCCGCGGGGGAGCCGGGGCAGCTTCCGGCGGAGGATCGCGGCGCGATCGTCACGCTGCGCCGCTGGGCGAGCGAGCCGGTGTTCCTGCAGCGCAGCGTGACGTTCTGTCTGCTCGTAGAGACCACGGCGACGCTCTCGGCCGCGCTCGTGAGCGACGCGCGCACGTTCGAGGTCGCCGTTCCCGTGCCGGACGAGCACGAGCGATACGCATATCTTGCGGGACGCGGCAGCCGTCCCGAAACGTTCGCCGCGGTGGACGCCCGGCGCGTCGCGATTCTCACGGCGGGTCTCACGCGCCTCCACCTCGAGAGCCTGCTCGCGGAAGCCGAAGCGGGTGGCGCCCCCCTCGATCAGGACGCGCTCACGCGCGAAAAGAAGCGGCTGATCGAGGAGGCGAGCGGCGGCCTGCTGACGTTCATGACGAGCCTCGTCGGGCTCGACGCGGTCGCCGGGCACGAGGGCGCGAAAGCGCTCCTGCGAGAGACGGCGCGCGCGTTGTCGCAGGGACGGCTCGACGTCGTGCCGATGGGCTACCTGATCTGCGGGCCGGTGGGCACCGGCAAGAGCTTCATCGTCCAATGCTTCGCGAAGGAGATCGGCATCCCGGTGGTCGAGCTCTTGAACTTCCGCTCCAAGTGGCAGGGGCAGACCGAGGCCAACCTGGAGCGCGTCCTGGCGCTGCTCGACGCGATTGGCCCAATCGCGGTGGTGGTGGACGAAGCCGACGCGGCCCTCGGCACCCGCGAAACGGGCGGAGCGGACTCGGGGGTTTCCGAGCGGGTGTTCGCCTCGCTGGCGGCCTTCATGGGCGACACCCGCCGTCGCGGCAAAGTGATCTGGTTCCTGATGACCAGCCGGCCCGACCTGGTACCGGTGGACCTGAAGCGTCAGGGCCGTGCGGAGGAGCATCTGGCGCTCTTCCCGCCCGGCACCATCGAGGAGCGTGTGAAGGTGTTCGAGCTGCTGCGGGAGCGGCTGGGGATCGGGCTTGAGCCGGGAGTCGATGCGGCGGCGTTGCTCGGCGAAAGCCATGACGCGCTCTCCGCGGCCGACCTCGAAGCGATCCTGGTGCGCGGCAGCCGGCGCATGGCGGCGGGGGGTCAGAAGAGCTTGAGCGCCGCGCTGTTGCGCGAGCTGATCCGCGACTTCCAGCCACCGTCGTATCCGCTGGAGCTCGAGTACCAGCGTCTCATCGCGGCTTTCGAGTGCACCAGCCGTCAGCTGTTGCCGCCCGACCTCGCGACCGTGCCGCCGGAAGCGATCGGCGCCAGGCTCGCGGAGCTGCGGGCGGCCCTCGGAAAGTCGGCGTGACTCGATCCCCCTAACCCGGGTCTCAACGCGTGTGGTTGCTCGCCCTGTTCCTCCTCACCGACAGTACCGCGGTGTCGCAGTCGCTCATGGTGCCCGTGGCTCCGGCGGAGTCCCTGTCCGTCGAACTCACGGGTCGCGGCGATCCGGTAGTGCTCATTCCGGGGCTCTTCGGCTCGGCGTTCGGTTTTCGTAAGCTCGTCCCATTGCTCGTCACCGCGGGCTATCGGACGATCGTCATCGAGCCGCTGGGCGTCGGCGCATCTGGCCGGCCCGAGAAGGCGAACTACTCGCTCACCGCCCAGGCCGACCGCATCGCGGCCGTGCTCGACTCGCTGCACGTGCGCCGCGCTCTCGTGCTGGCGCACTCCATCGGCGGCTCCGAGGCGTTCCGGCTCGCCTACCGGCGGCCGGATCTCGTGCGGGCGCTGTTGTCGATCGAGGGCGGGCCCACCGAGAGAGCCATCACGCCGGCGTTCAAGCGAGCGCTCCGGTTGGCGCCGTGGATCAAGCTGTTGGGCGGGATCCGGCTCATCCGGCGCAAGATCCGAGGCATGCTCATGGACTCCTCGGGCGACGCGAGTTGGGTGACGGACTCGGTGGTCCTGGGCTACACGGCCGCGGCCGGGCGCGATCTCGACGCCACCCTCAAGGCGTATCTCGCGATGGCGAACGCCCGCGAGCCGGAGCTGCTCGCCCCGCACCTGCCGCAAGTCCGGTGTCCCGTGCGCCTCATGGTCGGCGGCGCGCGCCACGCCGGCGACGTCGGAGCGCGGGAGGTGCAATTACTGGAGCGCACCCTCCCCGCGTTCGTGCTCGATTCGGTGCCCGCCGCAGGTCACTTCATTCAAGAAGAAGAGCCGGGCGCGGTCTTGGCCGCCGTTGCCCGCCTCAAAACGAGCGTGACCGCGGGCCATGCCACCGGGTCACAGTGACGGAGGTTCACCGGATGCGCATCGCCTTGGTGGCCGAGGACTACTATCCGCAGCTCGGGGGCGTTCCCGAGCACGTGCACAACCTCGCCCTCCAGCTGAACAGCTGGGGGCACCCGACCACGGTGGTCACGTCCCACATGGGCGACCATCCGGACGCCGAGTTCGTGCGCCGGGTGGGAACGAGCCGGGTGATCTATTCGAACGGCGGCGTGTCCCGCGTGACCACCGGCTGGCGGCTGCGGCGACGGCTGGAGGAGCTGTTCCGAGCGGGCCGCTACGACATCGTGCACGTGCACGGCGGGCTCGCGCCGACGCTCGGGTTGGCCGCGCCGTTCGCCGCGTGGCGCGTCGGCATCCCGGTGGTCGCCACGTTCCACTCGTGGTTTCGCCGCTCGATCGGCTGCCGGGTCTTCCGGCGGCCGCTGCAGCGGATCCTCGACCGCCACGCGGCGACGATCGCGGTGAGCCCGCCAGTGGTGGACGCGAACGCGCGCTACTTCCGCGCGCAGTGGGACATCATCCCGAACGGCGTGGATACGACTTTCTTTCGGCCCAACGGGCGGGGCCGGCGCCCGACGGACACCCTCGGCGAGCACCCGCGGCTCCTCTTCCTCGGGCGCATCGAGCCGCGCAACGGACTGGGGACGCTGCTCGACGCGATGCCGCGCATCCTGGCGCGCTTTCCCGGCGCGGTGCTCACCGTGGTGGGAGACGGGCCGTGGCGTCGCTATTACGTGCGACGGGCCCGGGAGCTCGGTCCGAGCGTGCGCTTCGTGGGACAAGTGTTGGACAACCGCCCCGCGTACTACGGCTCGGCCGATCTGTATCTCTGCCCGACGACGATCGCGTCGTTCGGAGTCACGCTGCTCGAGGCGATGGCATGCGGCACGCCGATGATCGTCTCAGATAACCTCGGCTTTCGCTCGGTGATCGACGGCGGCGAGGAGGCGGTGGTCATCCCGCCGGACGACCCGAGGGTGTGGGCGGACACGACGATCGCCCTGCTCGGCGACCCGGAGCGCCGCGCGGCGATGGGGCGTGCCGGCGTCGCGAAAGCGGCCGGGTTCGCCTGGCCGCGGATCGCGCGTCAGGAGCTCGCCGTGTACGAGCGCGTGCTGGGGCGGAGCGCCAGGGCGGAGAGAAAGCCCGCCACCGATCCGCGGTACGTGCGCACGCCCATGAAGACGTCGGTGATCGCCTCGACGAGCGGCTGACCCACCCGCCGGAACATCCAGCGGCGTGCGCGCGGGTGCTCGTACAGCAGGCGGGCGAGAGCGCGCGCGACGCGCAGCTCGTCGAGCAGCGGCCGGAGTGCCGCGTGGTAGCCGGCGCGCGCGCGCGGCGGGTCCAGCTCGCTTGCGATGATCGCGTCCGCCGCGAGCCCGCCGCTCCGCGCCGCCGGACTGATCCCCTCCGCCGTCACCGGGTCCGCAAGGCCCGCCGCGTCTCCGACCAACAACATCCGCTCGCGCGCGAGCGGCCCGGCGCGCGGGCGTACCGGGATGACGAAGCCGTGGCGCTCCGTTGCCTGCGGCGCGAGCCCGATCAGACGCAGGTACTCCTCGAGCTGCCGATGCAGGTTGATCGCGCCGCGGTGTGTCGTCAGCACACCCACTGAGAGGTGCGCCGTTTTGGGAAACACCCAGGCGTACCCGTGTGGGACGACACCCACGTCGAAGCGGGGCGCCCGCGCGAACCGGTCGAGCGTGGCGTCGTCCACGCGCACCTCGTACTCGAGCGCGGGGATGAGGTGTCGCCCGTCGCCCCACCCTCCGAGCCGGGCGAGCTCGCCCGTGGCGCCGTCCGCCGCGATCACGAACGCCGCCGTCACCGGACCCGCGTCGGTCTCGAGGCGGACGTGCCGCGGCCCCAGGGTGACGCCGCGCACGCAACAGGCCGCGCGGAGCGTCGCGCCGGCGGCGGCGGCGGCCGACGCGAGCACGTGGTCCAGCCGGTCGCGCATGGTCATCGCCATGATCGGCGGGCCGGGCGGATCGCGCGTGGCGCGGTAATGCTGGTTCGCGTCGAGCAAATGGAGCGCTGCCCGGCCGCAGCGCCGCTCGAGCACCGGCTCGACCTCCGGCGGCAGGAGCGCGAGCGCGCGGCCGACCAGACCGCCGCCGCAGGTCTTGTAGCGGGGAAGCGTGTCGCGCTCGAGCAGCACGACCGAGAGCCCGCGTCGGGCGAGGGCGAGCGCGGCGGTCGCGCCGGCAGGGCCGGCGCCGACGACGGCAACGTCGAACATGACCATTAAGTTACCCCTCATGACCAGGCTCGCTGCTGCAGCGCCGGCTGTGTTCGTCGCCCTCTCTGTAGCGGTCGCGTGCCGCGCCCAGAGTCCGGCCCCTGAAGCCGAGATGGACGCGATGGACTCGACCGACCAGCACGCCGCCCACGCAGCCCACGAAGCCATGAGCGGCTCGCTGTCGATGGATCCGCATCTCGTGCTGACGCCCCTTCGCCCGCGGAGTCCGGCCGACTCGAGCCGGGCGGCGCAGCTGGTGGCGCAGGTGCGCGCGGCGCTCGTTCGCTACCACGACGTGCGCGCCGCCGAGGCGGACGGATTTCGCAAGTTTCTCCCTGGCGTAAAGCAGTCGATCTATCACTTCACGAGCTGGCGCTGGGCCCTGCGTGCCACGCGCCGGTTCGATCCGACCAGGCCCACGTCGCTCCTGTACCGCGAGGGGCCGGGCGGGACGCTCGTGCTCGCGGGAGCGATGTACACCGCCCCCGCCCGCACGTCGCTCGACGCGCTGGATCAGAGGGTTCCCCTCTCGGTGGCGCGGTGGCACGAGCACGTGAACTGGTGCCTGCCGCCTCG